>Ga0209081_1000670_pt1 | contig 20628 bp, 16 predicted proteins | sample GOMGulsemesocosm_4_FD_184636 | JGI IMG/M metagenome (GOLD analysis project Ga0209081, IMG submission 184636) | Methane-oxidizing microbial communities from mesocosms in the Gulf of Mexico - GOM15B Gulf of Mexico (SPAdes) (version 2) | ecosystem: Environmental > Aquatic > Marine > Cold seeps... | reverse complement strand
GCTTTGGGATTATATTGCTCTAATATTTGTTTGCTATGAACCCCATAAGTAACCCCAACACTATCAACGCCCGCATTTTGTGCCATTTTCAAATCATGGCTTGTATCACCAATCATAATGGCTTCATGCGGAGCTACATCTAATTCAGCTAAAATACTATGAAGCATTTCAGGGTTTGGTTTTGACGGCATTTCTCCAGCACAACGAGTTGTATGAAAATAATCTCTTGTTTCACTAATATGTAGAACTCTATTTAAACCTTCTCTACCTTTACCTGTTGCCACAGCTAATAGTTTATTTTTTTGTTTTAACTGTGTGAGTAAATTAATGGCGTGATCAAATAAAGGCGTAGGGGTATTATCTCCATCAATATATTGATATTTATATTGTAAGCGCATAACTTCAATTGACTCATCAGTAATACCTGAAAATAGTTCCTTTAGTGCTTCAGGAATACTCAAACCAATGATTTGTTTTACTGCATCGTTTGACGGCACAGTTAAGCCAACAGTCATTGCTGCCGATTGCATTGATGAAACAATACGATCAACAGAATCCATTAATGTTCCATCCCAATCAAAAATAACTAATTTATAATCTTGCATAATTTTCTTTCTTTTACTCATTTATAACGTAAATTACTCTTTCACTAACCTTGTTAACAATCTCTCTAAACTGGGCTCAAGCGGCGCTTCTATTTTTAAACGTTCATCTGTGTTAGGGTGCGTAAATTCAATGCTAGCTGCATGTAAAAACAAACGTTTTAAACCTTTGCTTTTCATATCGGCATCAAACACTTCGTGACCATATTTTGCATCCATGGCAATTGAATGGCCACTAACTTGGCAATGAACTCGTATTTGATGAGTTCGCCCAGTAACAGGAAAAGCACGAACTAACGTTGCACCACGGTAGCGCTCTAATACTTTAAAGCGCGTTTCAGATTCTTTACCGTTAACATTATCAACGATAACCACTCGCTCGCCTGATTTAAGATCGTTCTTCCTTAATCCTTCTGTGACACGAGTTAACCTAGTTGGCCAATGACCTTTAACTAAAGCATGATAAAATTTTTGTACTTTTTTATTACGTAGTTGTTCATGTAGATGACGTAATGCTGAGCGTTTTTTAGCTACCACTAAACAGCCTGACGTATCTCTATCTAACCGATGAACAAGTTCTAACATACGAGCATCAGGTCGTAAGGCTCTAAGTGCTTCAATCAAGCCAAAACTTAATCCACTACCGCCATGTACTGCCATACCTGAAGGTTTGTTTATAACAATAAGTCTGTCATCTTCAAATAAAATTTGCTTTTCCAAGTTAGCAACAATACTCAAGCCAGTAGAAACATTATCTGTTTTTTCTGACACGCGAATTGGTGCAATACGCAATACATCATCTATAGCCAATTTATAAACAGGTTTTATACGCTTTTTATTTACTCGTATTTCCCCTTTACGCATCAAACGATATAAATGGCTTTTCGGCACACCTTTTAATGTTCTTAATAAAAAGTTATCGACACGTTGACCAGCATCTTCACTGTCAATCGTAATAAAGCGAACTTTAGGGCGTTCATCATCAAGTGTTTTGACAGAGCTTGATTTTTGCTGCTCTGATTTTTGTTGCTCTAATTTTTTTACTTGTGGCTTTTGTGACATGACTTAGTGCTTAAATTAGTATCTATTTTTTATGACGCGCAGTTTAACACACTTTTTTTGCCTCATTTTGACATTTAACCTATTTTTTATTGGCTTATCTAGCTTTATAGGGGATAATAGGTAGGTTAGTGCTTAATAAAGATTATTTACTCATTGCTAGGCTAATTATTAGGTTAATTGCTCAACCAACGTTACTGTTACTAAGAAAGTAAAAATAGTCACAAGTAAAAACTGTAAATAATCAAGCATTAAACATAGAAGCTCTAAAGAGAGACGTAAGAGGCAAACTGCGGCCACATTAGTGTGCACTACCCAATCCAAGATAATTGAGCAAGGTAATTGACCCACCAATAGTACGGCCTATTGCAATAACTAACGCATGTAACTTGTTAGGAAAAGCATAAACAGTTTTATCACTAAAAAGATACTAGCCCAGCTCCATAAAGCAATTTTATTAAATTAACTTACCTTATAATAAACTGTTTTCAACCAATAATTGAATTATAGCCGCATACAAAGCGTAAAAAGTCGCTAGGCAAAATAAATTATTAGCTAACAGCAAGGTAAGTACGCACAGCACTCTCGCTGAGCACATGAAGAAACAATAACATTATGACTTTGAATAAATCAATCTCATAATTAATTATAAACAATCAGAATTTATAATAGCTTAGCGTGGTTTTATGACACGTTAACATTGACAGCCGTGAGGCTGACAATATGCTATTACATCACCACAGATTGCACTACTTTGTGTACTAAGTAAAAGTGTTGTGACTAAAAATGAGTCACACAAACTATGAAACGTATGTTAATAAACGCTACCCAATCAGAAGAATTGCGCGTAGCACTTGTTGATGGGCAAAAACTTTACGATTTAGATATCGAAAGCCCAGGCCATGAACAAAAGAAATCAAATATTTATAAAGCAAAAATCACCCGCATTGAACCGTCTTTAGAGGCTGCCTTTGTTGACTATGGCGCTGATCGTCACGGTTTCTTACCAATGAAAGAAATTGCTCGTGAATATTTCCCTAAGGGTTATACATTCCAAGGTCGCCCTAACATTAAAGAAGTATTGCGCGAAGGCCAAGAAGTTATCGTGCAAATAGATAAAGAAGAACGCGGTCAAAAAGGCGCAGCGTTAACTACTTTTATCAGTTTAGCTGGAAGTTATTTAGTTTTAATGCCAAATAACCCTCGTGCTGGCGGAATCTCTCGCCGTATTGAAGGTGATGAACGAACTGAGTTAAAAGCATCGCTAAGTAAGTTAAGCCTGCCAAAAGGCATGGGGTTAATTGTTCGTACAGCAGGTGTCGGTAAAGCATATGAAGAGTTAGAGTGGGATTTGAGTGTTTTATTACATCATTGGAAAGCTATCAGTGATGCAGCACAAACACGCACTGCTCCCTTTTTAATTCATCAAGAAACAAACCTTATTTTACGCGCTATTCGTGATTATTTGCGCCGTGATATAGGTGAAGTATTGATTGATCGCCCCAAAACATTTGAGAGTGTTAAAAAACATATTGAAATCGTTCGTCCTGATTTCTTGAACAAAATCAAACTCTATAATAGTGATGTACCTTTATTCACTCACTATCAAATTGAGACACAAATTGAAACGGCTTTCCAACGTGAAGTACGTTTACCTTCTGGCGGCTCAATTGTTATTGATCCAACGGAAGCAATGACTTCTATCGATATTAACTCTGCCCGTGCAACTAAAGGTAGTGATATTGAAGAAACAGCATTTAATACTAACTTAGAAGCAGCAGAAGAGATTGCTCGCCAATTACGCTTACGTGATTTAGGCGGTTTAGTTGTTATTGATTTTATTGACATGACACCTGTTCGTCATCAACGTGAAGTTGAAAACCGTATGCGTGACTCTGTTCATCAAGATAGAGCACGTATTCAATTAGGTCGTATTTCTCGCTTTGGTTTACTTGAAATGTCACGCCAACGTTTACGCCCTTCAATAGGTGAAACCAGCCAAGGTGTTTGTCCTCGTTGTAGTGGTACAGGTCAAGTACGTGGTGTTGAATCATTAGCTTTATCTATATTGCGCTTAATGGAAGAAGAAGCCATTAAAGAAAACACTCAGCATGTGCAAGCACAAGTACCTGTACCTGTAGCTACATACTTGTTGAATGAAAAACGCCGCTCAGTTATGCATATTGAAAAGCATCATGGTGTTCGTGTTTTAATCATCCCTAATCCACATATGGATACGCCACAATACGAAGTGTTACGTGTTAAAAAAGATGAAACTGTAACTGAAGCAAGCTACGATATTTCAATCAAAAAAGCAGAAATTGAAGAAGCAAAAATGCCTAAGTTTGATAAAGAAGCGGTTAAGCGTGACGAGCCCTTAATTCAAGCAATGGGGCAAGGAATGGCTGCTCCAAAAGTGGCGCCAGTAAGTGAAGAAACTAATACACCTGTTCCAAAGGATGTAGCACAACCAGAAACTAAACCTGCAGGTTTTTTTGCTTGGTTAAAAGGTTTATTTGCTTCAGAAGACGTTGCTAAAGAAGAACCAGAGCCTGAAAGTAAGCCTAAACATCAAGATAACCGCGGTCAACAACGTAGTCGCCAAGGTCAACGTCGAGGCAATTCACGTAATAACCGTAACGGTAATCGCAATGATGACCGTAATGCAGAGCGTACAACCAACAAAAACGCTAAAGCTGGTGATAAAAATCGCAACTCACGCAATGAACGTGATGATGCAAACAAGCAAAACACCAACACCAAAAGCAAAGGACAGAACCGTAAACCTGAGCACGACAAAAACAAACAAGTTAAAGAAGAAGTTGTAGCGGAGCGTCGTCAGCGTAGGACTAATCGTAAAAAAGTACGGGTTAACAAGCCAAAAACTGAACAAGAAGTCATTCAGCCTGATGAAACTGCTAACAAAGCAAATTCAGAAATAATTAATAACGATCAAAACGAGAATACTGTAGAACAAGTAACGTCGTCAGAAACAACGTTAGAGAATAAAGGCAATCGAGAAGAGCGTCCACGCAATAGACGTTCTTCAGGACATTTACGCTCTAACGGCCAACGTAGACGCCGCGATAAAAAACCAGAAGATACTGAGCAAGATTCAGCTGTAGATACTGTTGAAGAAAACAATCAAGTTATTGAAGTACGTTACCCTGAAACAGTGGTTCCTGAAACAGTGGTTCCTGAAACAGTGGTTCCTGAAACAGAAGCGACTAAAACACAAAGCTCTGAAGTAAAGACTCCAAAAACTACAACCTCTGAAGCAACGAGCCTTGTAACAGAAACTCCTGATACGGATACAGTGCAAGAGCAAATATCTAAAGAAGTTCAGCCGGATTTACCTTTTAACGATGCTAACGTTGAAGAAGCACCAACAAAAGAAATAGTTAACACTGCCGACCCTATTCAAGAAACTATTGAACTGGAGAAAGCAGATATAAGTACCGATGTTGTTAACAAAATAGAAGAAGCAAAAGAAGATAAACCAGTACCTAAAGCTAAAGTGAAAAAAGCTGCACCAAAAGCAGTTAAAAAATCACAAAACAAAGATAAAAAATTAGCAAGACAAGTGAAAAAAGCTAATCGTTTATCAAGTCATGCTTCATCACCTATGACAAAAACAGAAACGATTACCACCATGAATGAAATTCCAACTAGCTTTATGGCTAATGAAGATCGTATGGCGCACCAAGTTTCAGGTCGAAGTGCTATTTCAGCTGACGCAATAAGCAGAAGCTCTGCTGAAACAACAAACCCAAGTTTGTAGAAAGTAAATCTCTACAAAACTAAAAAGCCAGTTGTTAGTTATAACAACTGGCTTTTTTATTACGTATTTATATACGGAAAAATAAAGTACGGAAACAGAAAGTATTACTACAACTTCTTTTCCCAAAAGAGTGCGTGTCCTAAAGTAGGATCAAGTTCATACCCTGAAAAACCTAATTTTTTATAAGCATTTTTTGCCACATCATTACCTTGCAATACTTCTAAAGTTAATTTGCAGCAACCACGCTCAATAGCAATGTCTTCTACTTTCGCAAACATCTTTAAACTAATACCTAACCCTCTAAATTTAGCCTTCACTCCACAGTCATGAATATTAACTAAAGGTTTACAGTTAAAAGTAGAAAAACCTTCAATACAATTTATGATACCTGCAGGTTCATTATCAACATAACAAAGCACAGTAAAAACATCATTTCGTTTTGCTAAGGTAGAAACTAGATTTTTCTGAACATCAGTAGTTAATGCTTCCCCTCCGCCCATAAAATCAAGAGCATAATCATTTAATAACATAATGAGATCGTTACCATGCTGTTTGTTTTGATAATCTGCTATAACTATTTCTATTTTCATATTAGTCTCTATTACTCTATTAATAAGAGTAGGAATAACAACTTTATTTCTATGTATATTTTACTCTTTAGGACTTATGGTTTCTAGTAAAGATATTTTGAAGAACTATAGTTTTAAATTAAGCTTTATCAAAAATATTAGCTGTAGTCTTAATTCTTTGTGTATTTTTATTCTTGTTTAGATTATAACTATTATCAAAATTTAAAATAAACGGCTTACAATATTGGTGAAGCCACAAGGAATACAAATGAAACCGACTGTAAAACCAAAAAATCCAAATTTTTCTTCAGGCCCTTGTACTAAGCGTCCTAATTATGATCTTAGTTCACTCAATATTGAAAGTCTAGGTCGCTCTCATCGTAGTAATATAGGTAAAGAGCGTTTAAAAAAAGCGATTGATGAAACCTCACGCTTATTAAATTTACCGCAAGGCTATAAAGTAGGCATCGTACCTGGTTCAGATACTGGCGCCATGGAAATGGCGATGTGGTCGTTATTAGGACAACGTCCTGTTGATGCTTTTGCTTGGGAGTCATTTGGCTCTGGTTGGATATCAGATATTACCAAACAATTAAAACTTGAAAAAGCACGTACATTTGTAGCTGAATATGGTCAATTACCAGACTTTGCACAAGCTAACCCTGATCACGATATTATTTTCACCTGGAATGGCACCACATCAGGTGTAAAAGTTGATAACGCCGACTGGATAAGTGATGACCGTAGTGGCTTGACCATTTGTGATGCTACCAGTGCCGTTTTTGCCATGGACATTGACTGGCATAAAATTGATGTTGCTACCTTTAGCTGGCAAAAAGTTCTTGGCGGAGAAGGCGCTCATGGCATGTTAATTCTAAGTCCAAGAGCCATTGAACGCCTTGAATCTTATACGCCAGCATGGCCGTTACCTAAAATATTTCGTTTAACAAATAAAGGTAAATTAATTGATGGGATTTTTAAGGGTGCCACTATTAATACGCCCTCTCTTTTATGTGTTGAAGACTATCTTGATGCCTTATCTTGGGTTGAAAGCATAGGGGGTTTAACCGCTGCAATTGATAAGAGCAAAGGAAACTTACAGGTTTTAGCTGAATATGTTGCTAAAAATGATTGGATCGCTTTTTTAGCACAGAGTCCCGAAATTTGTTCAAACACTAGTGTTTGCTTTCAGTTAAAAGCAAGCGATGAACAAATTAAAACCATAATAAAACTATTAGCCGATGAACAAGTTGCCTTTGATATTGGCGCATATAAAGATGCACCTTCTGGTTTACGGATTTGGTGTGGAGCAACAGTTGAAAGTTCAGATCTTGTGGCCTTACTACCTTGGTTAACTTGGGCTTACCAACAAGCAACCGCGTAACTGATTAAACTCGCTAGTATTTATTACTAGCAAGTTTTCCATTGATTTTTCATTGAATATAGCTTTATTGAGTAAAGGTTGAATAACACAATTAATTACAATAATAATTAAAGAGTAACCCATGAAAAAAATCAGAACATATAATAATATTGCCGTAAAAGGTTTAGATAAATTTCCACAAAACGACTATCAAGTATCTTCTGTGATTGAAGAGCCTGATGCTATTTTATTACGTAGCCACACATTACATAATGAAACGCTGCCAAATTCAGTTTTAGCGATTGCTCGTGCAGGTGCTGGGGTTAATAACATTCCAGTTAGCGACTACACCCCTCAAGGTATTGTAGTTTTCAATACCCCTGGTGCAAACTCAAATGCGGTAAAAGAATTAGTATTAGCCAGTTTGTTATTAGGTTCTCGTGGTATAACTCAAAGTATGAATTATGTTGATTCGTTAGCCTCAGAAACAGACGCTACTGAGCTACATAAAAAAGTGGAAGCAGGCAAAAAGCAATATGGTGGCAGTGAGCTTACGGGAAAAACTTTAGGTGTAGTCGGTTTAGGTGCAATTGGTGCTAAAATTGCAAATTTGGCATTAAATTTAGGCATGAATGTTATTGGTTATGATCCTAAATTAAGTGTTGAAGCAGCATGGCAACTTTCGTCAAATGTAACTCGCGCAGAGAACCTAAGTTCATTATTAGCTCGTTCTGATTTTATTACTTTGCATGTACCTATGGTTCCAGCAACCTTAGGGTTTATGAATGATGATGCTTTCTCAAATATTAAAGAGGGTGCGCAACTTATTAATTTAGCACGCGGTGAGTTGGTAGATGAAAAAGCAGTCATTGCCGCATTAGACTCAGGGAAACTTACGCGTTATATTGCAGATTTTCCCAGTGACGCATTAATTGCTCATGAGAAAGTCATACTGTTTCCTCACTTAGGTGCAAGTACCATTGAAGCCGAAGAAAATTGTGCCGTAATGGGCGCAAGTCAATTAATAGACTTTCTTGATAATGGAAATATCGTTAACTCAGTAAATTTTCCTACCATATCAATGGAACGCACGACAGGGTACCGGGTCACTTTTGCTAATGACAACGTACCGAAAGTATTGGGAACAATTCTAAATTTACTTGCTGATTTAAATATTAATATATTTGATATGGTTAATAAGAGTCGCGACGATATTGCTTATACCATTTTAGATATTGAGCAAGAGCCAACGCCTCATTTACTTGAGAGTATTTCAAATGTTAAGCATGTTTTTCACGTAAGAAGGGTTTAATTTCAGTGTTTGATTGCAAGAAAAAGTCTCACAGAATTTGTGAGGCTTCTTCTAATATAATTAAACCGTAATTCTATAATCATCACATATTGATAAAAACAGCGGCTCTACTGAGGCTAAAATACTTAAAGATATTACCAGAAAGTGTATTTTCTGACTGCACTTGCCAAACTTTCTTTATTATCTGTACTCATTTGATTTTCTACTGCCGTGATAATAGATAAATTATGACGCACATAGTTAAGTTTCCCTACTGTTTAGACAATGGTTTTAAATAATTACAATAAAATTAGAATTTATTGCTTTTTCAACCCTTATCTCCCTGCTAGAATAGCGACAATTTTATTTACCTTTATGCCGCTTATTCAATATTTAGCGTGCATGTTTTTTTTCGGAATTATTAGTTATGCGTACCAGCCAATATTTATTATCTACCCTAAAAGAAACCCCCGCTAGTGCTGAAGTTATTAGTCATCAATTAATGCTACGTGCAGGACTTGTACGAAACCTAGCTTCTGGTTTATATACCTGGTTACCAACAGGTCTACGTGTATTGAAAAAAGTAGAAAATATTGTTCGTGAAGAAATGCAACGTGCTGGCGCTAATGAAATATTAATGCCAATGGTTCAACCTGCTGATTTATGGGAAGAGTCTGGTCGTTGGGATGATTATGGCCCTGAATTATTACGATTAAATGACCGTCATAAGCGCCCTTTTGTTTTAGGTCCAACCCATGAAGAAGTTATTACAAAGTTAGTTGCAAATGAACTGAGTAGCTACAAACAATTACCTTTATCATTATTTCAAATTCAAAATAAGTTTCGTGATGAAATCCGTCCTCGTTTCGGTGTTATGCGTAGTCGTGAGTTTCTAATGAAAGATGCGTATTCTTTCCACTTAGAACAAGATTGCCTAGAAAAAACTTACCAAAACATGTTCGATGCTTATTGCCGTATATTTGATCGCTTAGGTTTAAATTACAGACCTGTATTAGCTGACACAGGCTCTATTGGTGGTGATGCTTCTCATGAGTTTCACGTTTTAGCTGATTCAGGCGAAGATGATATTGCATTTAGCGATGCAAGTGACTTTGCGGCAAACATTGAAAAAGCTGAAGCTTTAGCACCACAAAGTGAACGTACTGAGCCAAAACAAGATTTAGCTAAAGTTGCCACACCAAACATTAAAACAATTGATGATGTAGCCAACGTCTTAAATATTGATATTAAAACTACCGTTAAAACGTTACTGGTATGTGGCGTTGAAACAGAGCAAGGTGAAACACCTATTGTTGCTTTAATACTTCGAGGCGATCATCAGCTTAATGAAGTAAAAGTTGAGCATTTACCTCAAGTTGCCATCCCACTAACATTCGCAACTGATGAGCAAATATTAACAACGGCGAACTGTAATGCTGGTTCTATAGGCCCTGTTAATTTATCGTGTGAAATTATTGTTGATAGAAGTGCCGCCCATTTAAGTGATTTTGTTTGTGGTGCTAATGAAAATGATCAACATTTAATTGGCGTAAATTGGCAAAAAGACTGTAGCACTTATAGTATTGAAGATATTAGAAATGTTGTCGAAGGCGATCCTAGCCCGTGTGGCCAAGGTAACATTGTTATAAAACGCGGTATTGAAGTAGGTCATATATTTCAACTTGGAACAAAATACGCAGAAGCGATGAAATGTTCGGTACTAAACGAAGGCGGTAAAAACCAAACATTAACCATGGGTTGTTACGGTATTGGCGTTTCACGTATTGTTGCTGCTGCTATTGAGCAAAACCATGACAAATATGGCATTAAGTGGCCTAAAGCTATTGCACCATTTCAAGTAGCCATTGTACCAATGAATATGGCGAAATCAGCCCGAGTTAAAGAAACCGCAGAAGCTATCTATGAAAAGTTAAATAATGCAGGTATTGAAGTATTATTTGATGATCGTAAAGAACGACCAGGTGTTATGTTTGCTGATCACGAGTTGATGGGAACACCATTATTACTTATTATTGGTGAAAGAAACCTTGATGCACAGCAGCTTGAATTAAAAAATAGAATTACAGGCGAAAAATCATTAATGGCTATTGATGACGTAATGTCATTGTTTAATTAGAATTTAACACTTTAAATGTGCTTAAATCATTACATTACCTTTATTTCATACTTAAAATAGAAGTAAAGGTATTGTCATAATAATGTTTTTTAGCAACAATAGGTACTTACCCTCAATTCAAATTTTTAAGAAGTAAATTCATCATGAAAGCTATTATAAAGTCATCTAAATTAAACAATGTTTGTTATGAAATTAGAGGACAAATAGCAGCAGAAGCACGTCGATTAGAAGATGAAGGTCATAAGATCCTTAAATTAAATATTGGCAACCCTGCCCCCTTTGGTTTCGAAGCTCCCGACGACATATTAAAAGACGTTATTTATAACTTACCAAACTCTCAAGGTTACAGTGAATCACAAGGTATCTATTCTGCCAGAGTAGCTGTAATGCAATATTTTCAGCAACAAGGCATTAAAGATGTTGGTGTTGATGATATTTTTATTGGCAATGGTGTTAGTGAACTTATTGTTATGGCTATGCAAGGTCTACTCAATGATGGTGATGAAGTATTAATACCAGCACCCGATTATCCTTTATGGACAGCGGCTGTATCGTTATCAGGAGGGAACCCTGTTCATTATATTTGTGATGATGAGAATCTCTGGTACCCTGACCTTGAGGATATGGCAAGAAAAATAACCGATAAAACTAAAGCGATTGTTTTGATCAACCCAAATAATCCAACAGGTGCTGTTTATCCTGAAGAAATTCTTCAAGGCATAATAGAACTTGCTAGAAAGCATAGTTTGATTATTTTTAGTGATGAAATTTATGACAAAATTTTATACGATCAAGCTAAACACATTCCAACAGCATCACTTGCCCAAGATGTCTTTATTATTACGATGGGCGGCTTATCTAAAAACTACCGTATTGCTGGTTTTAGAGCCGGTTGGATGGTTTTATCTGGTCCTAAAATTCACGCAGAAGATTATTTAGAAGGTCTAACCATTCTGTCATCAATGCGTATGTGCTCTAATGTACCAAGCCAACATGCTATTCAAACGGCTTTAGGTGGCTACCAAAGTATTAACGAGCTAATTTCAGGTGATGGTCGTTTATTAAAACAACGCAATGTTGCCACTAAAATGATTAATGAAATAGATGGGTTGTCATGTCACCCTGCAATGGGCGCTTTGTATTTATTTGTAAAAGTTGACATAGAAAAATTCAATATTACTAATGATGAAAAAATGATTTTAGACTTACTTAAGCAGGAAAAAATATTACTTGTTCATGGTAGCGCTTTTAATATTGAGGCTCAAAATTACTTTAGATTAGTATTTTTACCTCATGTAGATGAATTAATACCTGCATTGGATAAAGTTAAAAACTTTTTTTCTACCTATAAACAAGTCTAATACCAATTACATTAATTAGGGGGTCTATTTTATACGCAGGAAAAGTTGTCAAATACAAGGCATCTATTTCATTAACTAGTTGTTCTAATTATTAAATAAATAACGCGGTAGTTGGTGATTTTAACAAGTATAAATGATCACATACTTAGTGTGATTGGTATAATACTGTTCTCAAATAATTAATCTGGACGAGAAAGCTCGTCCAGTGTTTGCATACAGGCAGGAAACTGAGATTGAAAAAACTCATTTACTTCTGGCCATAACTGGCAATGGTTATTTACTCTCTTCTCTAGTAATTTAGATGCATCTATAAACTCTCTATTTCCGCCATTTACCTCTGATAAACTATAATGATATGCCGCTAAGTCATCAGCAGCTTTAACAATGGCTTTAGTTTGTTTATCTACATTTGCTTGGATCACTAAAGGAGCCATAGCTTCATGTAAATACTCAGGTAAACCTTCATAGACCATAGAGTGTTCTACTTCGCTTTCTATTTTCTTTATTTGTTTTGTTAAATCAGGGTTATAGTATTTTAACGGACTCGGTATATCGCCGACACCTCCAGATTCAGAAGCTTCATGATAGAGTGCAGCTAAAGCAATAGCTGAAGGATCATATGTTTTACTAAATTTAATTTTGCCAATCAAGGCTATTTGATGACTAATTAACGCAACTTCAAAAGAATGCTGAGCACAAGTTTCTGCCTCTCTTGAGGTCATTAACGGCCATCGTATTATTTTTCTAAGTCTTAACATCCATGCGCTAAAACTACCTTTTTTATGATGAAACATAAAACCTCGTGGGAGTGCTTATTTATTATAGCAATTAAAACTGTGCAATCACTTGATTAACAACACCTTTAATTATAATCGATGGTGCTTGTTTGTCATCAGAAGTTATACGTTTAGTAGCCCAACCATGCCACGCCGGTTGATGAGTTTTCACATCATAAATATCAATGGCTAATTTACCTTCTGTATATTGGCGCACACGCGTTTCGGTTCCCATACTCATCCCGTACATACCGCCATAATATCCCCCATAGTAACCTCTTCCCCAACCAAAACTTGAATTGTATGTGGTGGGATAACTACTTACTTTAATTTTATCTCGATTACCTACCGTATAAGAAATAGTAAAATCAGCATTTTCTGCATTAGCTACTAATGTATAACCTTTGGCAATAAATGCTTGCTCAATGGCTTCATCAACACGCAACTTCATTACTGGATTTATATCTTCTGCCAGTGCCATTATTTTACCCGAGGTTAACCAAGCAAATGTTTTATAATTTAATGTATCTATTTTAGTGTTTTTATCAAAATCGACTTTGGCTTCATAAGTACTAGTACAACTAGCTACAACAAGAGCCAATGCTATTACTAATATTTTTTTTATATTATTCATAAATTCTTCCATCGTTTTATTTTACTATGTGTTTTAACTATAATTCATAATTTAAAATTAAAACAGAAAAAACAAATAATTAACCTCATTTCATTACGAGTTTTTCAAATAAATTGAATGATAATTATTACTAGTAGAAGTGACTGCTATGAATAGTAAATTGCCTACTGAAATAAAACGAATTTGTGATATTTTTTAGAGGCCCTATTGTGGATATTGACAAGCGTATTTATACTATAGAAATGATTGGCGGTAGTGAAAAGCTAAATACACTTATTGTAGCGTTGAATAATAAAACAGATATTATTGAATTAACTCGTTCAATTATATTGAAAAATATTGGTTGGCATTACCCAAAGTAGAAAAAACTTAAACTTACAATAACAAAGCTGTAAAGTTTTAAACTTGACAGTCCATCTTTATAAAGAGTAATTCAATGATTAAATTAGGAAAATATCAACATTTTAAAGGAAGTTATTATCAAGTACTTCATCTTGCAAGGCATAGTGAATCAGAAGAGCACTTAGTGGTATATCATCCTTTTGATAATAAAAATGATATTTGGGTGCGCCCTTTAGATATGTTTAAAGAAACTATAATCAGAAATGGAAAAAGCATTCAACGTTTTCAGTTCGTAGAGTAATAGGTTTAAAGAATTATCAACTGATAGAAAAAAAACTATGCGCTTGCCAATCAACTTTCTTTTGTTGCATATCGGTCACTTCTGCTTGTTCTGGGCCGTGCTTCAACCAAGACAACATTTTTTCAACATTTTCCTCTTCTCCTGAAAGAAAAACTTCAACATCACCATCAGCCAAGTTTCTAGCATAACCGCTTAAACCATAATCAATGGCTTGTTGCTGACTTGATACTCGAAAAAAAACGCCTTGCACTTTTCCTGATACATGAGCAATGTAGCTAACATTCATAATTTTACTCTTTTTATTTTGTTATAAATTATTTATTAAAGTATAGACGCTTTATATTAAACAGAGAGAAAAACTAGGAGTAAAAGCTAACTATTTATTACTTTTTTAGCTAAATAAATAACTTTGCTCCTAATTTTTGCCCTCCTAATAGATGCATATGAATGTGATAAACTTCTTGCCCACCATCTTCATTACAATTAAGAATCAAGCGATAGCCTTTTTCAGAAATCCCTTCTTCTTGCGCTAATTTTTTAGCTACTGTTATCATTCGTCCCATCGTTAATTCATCAATATCACTTACATCATTAAGGGTAGGAATATATTTATTTGGCACAATTAAGATATGTGTTTTTGCTTTTGGAGCTATATCTCTAAAAGCACTGACTAATTCATCTTGGTATAGCAATGGCGTAGGAATTTCTTGTCTGATAATTTTAGAAAAAATTGTTTCTTCGGTCATATGGTACTCAAATTATGTAGAATTGAATAACAGTTTACGTTAAATAAATTTACGACAAAACAACTATCAATATTTTTATTCAAATATCTATAAAGTTCAGGCACTTTTATTGACCTTAATCAACACTGACTTATCTCAAAATATGACATGCTAACCATAGTGAGTATTTAACGATTCAAACAATTTATCTGTAGGTAACAATATGGTAATAGATTATAACGAGATCAACTATCTACAAGACCCCGCTTGGCAAGATTTACATGCGGATTATGAGCAATTTTTATTGTCCATGTCGGGACCTACAGTCATTGACATTACAGGTTCGAATACTAAAAAGTGTCGAGTTATTAATACATTATTACAAGGAAGTGAACCCTCTGGTTTAATTGCATTGCATCGTTGGTTAATCACTAGAGATGAAAAAAGCTTACCACAAACCAACTTGCGTTTTGTCATTTGTTCCACTGAAGCTGCATCGAAAGGTACTCTCTTTTCAAAACGTTTTATTGAAGGCAGTAAAGATATTAACCGCTGCTTTGGAAAAGCAGGGCAACAAGGCTGTTATGAAAGAGCGCAACTTATTGAACAAGCAATACGTGAAGTAAAACCAGAAATGGTGATCGATCTTCACAATGCATCTAGTCCTGGTCCAACATTCTCTATCAGTTCAGTTATTACCACAGAAACACTTTCTCTCGCTTCATTTTTTTGCCAAACATTAATACTGTCTGATTTAAAATTAGGCTCATTAATGGAACAAAAATTCAACTGCCCGTTTATCACAATAGAGTGTGGTGCTAGTCTTGACGAACAAGCTCATGAAGTTGCTTTTGCTGGTATTACTCACATCGCAAACAGTGAAAACATAGGCTATATACATCAAGAAAAAAATGTTGAAGTGATTTATCGTCCTTTACGATTACAAACGAAAAAGGGTGTAAACCTATCATATGCAGAGCATGACGAAGGTTATAGTGGTGTTACACTAAAAAATAATATTGAATATTTTAATTTTGGTGGTGCCCATCAAGATGAAATGATCGGTTGGATTGATGGTAATGGTATGGAAAATCTTCAGCTGATTGATGCAAAAGGCAATAACGTCATAGATGAATATTTTTACACACGTGAAAACCAATTAGTTTGTCGACAAAATTTACGAATATTCAAAGCAACAACAAATAAGAAAATAGCGTTGAATGATTGCTTGTTTTATGTAGTAAAGAACACTAACAATGAGGTTTAATGAGTATTTATTATTTTAATTTTAACAATTAAACAATAGTAATAATCTCTACCAAGATAAGCGTACCTCCAATATTGAGTTAGCCCTATTTGAGCAAGTAAAAAAACTTATAGATAATAGAACTAATAGCGGTTGGACTTCTGGTGGGCACTCAATTACTCACTTAGTCGAAATAAAAAAAACACGTCATCGCTGAACAACATTCAACCCAGCTTCAACACTATTATTAGGGTGTACAATGACTTTTTCCCCAACACTTAAGCCTTGAGATATTTCTGCAAAAAAGCTATTTCGTTTTCCTACTGTAACCGCCTGTAAAAAAACTTCACCATCAATGACTTTAAATACAGACCAAATACCATTATGGCGAAATAATGCAGATAACGGAATTTTATTAATCCCTTTAATATGATCAATAATAATATCTGCCTCAACTCTAAAAGCATCCCCTAAACTTTGCCATTTATCATAAGGCTCTGTTAACGTTAAAATCACATTAACCCTCTGCTCTTCTACACCAAGGGCTGAAATTTTAGTAAAACCTGAAGGCTCAATAACCTTAACGCGTGCCTCAAGATCTACAGTGCCACCCCAACGTTTAATAAAGGCTTTGTCACCAACATTCACCTTAACCGCATTTGTTGATAACATTTCAATATTAACTTCTAAATCCCTAGGGTCACCAATTTCTACCAAGGCAGTGCCAACAGGAATAATACTTTCACTTTTATGCAGTATTCGTAATACATGACCGTCAACAGGAGAATAGATGCAAATTTGACAGACAGCACTTTGCATATCACCAATAGATTCTGGCTGAAGTAATTTAGCTTGTGCTGCTTTTAAACGAGATGCCATCAATGTTTGATTGGCAATAGCAGTCTCCTTCTCTGCTTTTTGCATGGTAAGTTGAATTTCTGATCGTTCAAGTTCAGCCGTCGAAATCATATTACTTTTAAATAGCTCTTGTGCGCGTTTATATTCAGATTGATCAAATGTTAATTGTGCCTGAGCTTGTCTTACTCTTGAGCTTGATAATGAGAGTGCTGCTTCTGCACCGTTAATATCGGCTTTTGCTTGAGTTTCTGAGCGTTTATCTAAAAAAGCGGGGTTAGCCGGATACATATTGGCAATAATGGTTTTACCTGCGGTAACAATGTCACCCGCATTACTTTCTATCCGAGTAACTCTACCGTCTATAGGAGTATATATAGTGTAGATATCATGAATACGTGTTTTTCCCTCTCCTTCAACAGCAATGATTAAATCACCTTCTACTACTGAAACCATATCAACTTTCAATTTTTCAGGAGTAAAGGCAAAAACTAATAAGCCAATGGCTACCAAGATTAATATTACTTTTAATAGGCGTTTTGTACCTTCATATGGCATTTTGTTTTTTGACACTATTCAACTCCTTTTTGAGCACTAACGAGATCGATACTATTAACTTGTCGCCAGACTAAATAAAATGAAACCATGGCACTAAACAGCACAATAAGCACCGCATAACCATACGTACTATTTTTTAAATAAACAGGGATACGAAATAATTCGCTATCCATTGATTGGGTCATACCCACCGACATGCTATAGCCTAGAAAAATGCCAATAGGCAGAGAAAGTAAGGTAATAAAACCAAGTTCACCAAATAAAATATAGGCAACCTCCGCTCGTGTAAGACCCAAAACACGTAAACTAGCAAGCTCTCTACTACGTTCAGAAATTGTAATTCTAGCCGTGTTATAAATAATACCGAAACTGATAAAGCTAGCAAACATCACATTGGTTGCCATCATTTTGAGCAAATTTTCTGCCATAATATCTTCAAATATTTGTCGTAAAACAGAGGTAATGTTTAAGCCAATAATAGCGGGGATCTCTTTAAGCTTTTTATAAAGCTGCGCGCTATGGTTTTGGTCTACGAACAAAGAGGCTCCAGTAATTTTAGGCCTAGAATCTAGCATTTTGTTCAATTGAACTATATTCATAAATGCGCCTAAACCAATAAATTCCTGTGTAATACCAGACACTGGAATTTTTAAAGTTTGCCGTTTTTCTTCAAGTACTTCAACTTCAACTATATCACCTACTTTCAATTGCAAAATGCGCGCAAGTGTTTTATTAAGTATTACGCCTTGATCTGGCATATTAACAGGGGCTAAATTTTCATCAATAACCCGCCTTAATTTGGGTTTCTCTATTAAACCCATGATAGAGCCTCGTTTTTTAAAGTGATGATGCTTAAAATAAACAGGAACTCTTCTGATTGGCTCAACCATTAATACACCCGGTATCGTTCTAATTTCTTCAAGCGCTTTGGAAGATTTTGACTCAACAAAACCAATATTAATATCTTCTCGTTGTGTCATGGAATATTGCACATCCATTAAATAATTCATCGAATCTTTCATAAAAAAACTAAAGATTAAAATACCAAGCGCAAAAGCAATTCCAATGGATGACATTATTGTTCTAATTGGGCGTCGCTCTATTTGCCTTAAGATGATCCTACTGGTAAATGAGAGATATTGGTGAATGCCAATACGTTCAAGCAAACTTTTTTTGAATATTGCTGGACTTTCAGGTCGCATAGCCTCAGCTGGAGGAAGTTTGGCTGCATTGTTAATAGCAAACAGAGTACCGATAACGGCAGCTAATACACATGAAAATACCGATAGAATCATAACCTCTAGTGAAAAGTTATATTTGAGAATGGGAAAATGAAAAAACTGGGTATACATTTCAATCATACCAGATCCCATCCAAGCTCCCAGTGACAAACCAATGATCGCCCCTAACGTTGTGATCACTAATACCATTTTTAAATAATGCAAAGAGATTTCTTGATTGCTATAACCAACGGCTTTAAGCATACCTATTTGCTCTCGTTGCGTAGCTATTTGTCTGGACATAACAACATTAATTAAAAAAGCAGCTACGCTTAAAAAAATAACAGGTACAAGCGAGCCCATACTTTGTAGTTGCTTCAATTCATTAGCAACAAAAAAATGAGATATTTGATCTTCTCGGGCAAAAGATATTAAGCCTCCATAAGGCTTTAAAACTGTATCAACTTGCGTCAAAACACTTTCAATGTTGGCATTCATCTCTAGTTTAATCGCAATATCATTAAAAGCACCTTTCATATTAACTGCGGCTTCTAGTGAACGGCGACTCATCCAAAACACACCAAAACGCTTACTATCAGGCATTAGTGCCCCTGGTGCTATGCTATAAACATATTCAGGAGATAGAGCAACACCAACAATCTTAAGTGTTCTACGAAAGCCATTCATTATAACGGTTATGTTATCACCCAAACTTAACTCATGTGCTTTAACAAAACTTTCATCAGCTAAAATGGCATTTTCTTCATTAGGATAAAGCATACGCCCTTCACGTAAATAAAGTTTATTTAACAAGGCAGGTGAACTATCGGGGAGTGATATAATTTTTCCAGTTGCGGGCTCTAATAGTGACTCCATTTGCAAGGTAACACCAAAAACAACTCGGCTTTGTGCAATTGAAACGCCAGGCACTTCGTTTATACGATCTTTAACCGCTTCAGGTGCTCTTTTTAATGAAGCAAATACATCGGCAAATTGATAGCGATCATAATAAGTATCACGCGTTAATTTTAAGCTATCGAGCACACCGAACATAATAATAAATATGGCGATACCTGCTGCCATAACCAAAGTAATTGCAGCTACTTGTCCTTTAATAATCCAGAGATCGCGTAATAACTTTTGATTTAAAGAGCTGATCATAGAAAATTACCAGTTTATTTGCTGAGGTGTTTTTCGTGTTTCATTTAAGTGTACTTGATGAATTATACCATCAGCAAAATGAATAACTCGGTGGGCTAATTCTGCAATAGCAGCATTGTGAGTAATAATAATAGTTGTTGTGCCAAACTCTTCATTAACTTTTAGCAATGCATTTAGCACAACAATACCCGTTTCGCTATCAAGCGCTCCTGTAGGTTCATCACATAAAAGCACTTCTGGTCGTTTAGCTAAAGCTCTGGCAATGGCAACGCGCTGCTGTTCGCCGCCTGACATTTGGGAAGGAAAGTGATTCGCTCTATTTTTAAGACCTACGATTTCTAATGCTTCTAAAGGATCCATTGGATCAGGAGATATTTCGGTAACTAAAGCAACATTCTCAAGTGCAGTTAAACTAGGAACAAGGTTATAGGCTTGAAAAACAAAACCAACATGTTCTCTGCGATAATAAGTAAGTTCTCGATTATTGAAATGAGCTAAGTCTTTTCCTTTAAAAAATACTTTACCTGATGTTGGCTGATCTAAACCACCAATAATATTCAAAAAGGTCGATTTTCCACTACCTGAAGGACCAAGCATAACCACTAATTCGCCACTTGGAATTTCAGTAGTCACCCCTCTAAGTGCAT
>Ga0209081_1000669_pt1 | contig 20648 bp, 20 predicted proteins | sample GOMGulsemesocosm_4_FD_184636 | JGI IMG/M metagenome (GOLD analysis project Ga0209081, IMG submission 184636) | Methane-oxidizing microbial communities from mesocosms in the Gulf of Mexico - GOM15B Gulf of Mexico (SPAdes) (version 2) | ecosystem: Environmental > Aquatic > Marine > Cold seeps... | reverse complement strand
CATCTAGATCTGGCGGGGTTTGCTGTTGCTGTTCTTTTTTTCGCCCACTCCATGGGTCTTTCTTTTTATCGTTATCCGAGTCATCCCAAGACATAGTTAAACCTCATTATTGAGTTGTATTAAGTTAATGGTTAATTTTAGGTGGGTACAGATTGGTAAGCAAGGAATAATGCGCCAAGTTTTACCTATCTGCATCTACTTCATCGAGCAAATAGCTGTACTTATTAGAAATATTGACGTCTAACACACAGTCTCCGTTCTCTTGCACAGTCTCACTAATGATTTGCGCATGATTAAATAAAGCTGCTCGCAGCTTAGCTTGATGTGGCTTTAGTGTGATCTGTTGGCGCTGTGTATCGGCATGACAATGCGCAGACAAGGCACTTAATAGCTGGTCGACCCCGCTGTTCATCATTGCTGACAACCAAACTGCTTTAACGTTACCGTCTTCGCTCTTATCGGTATGAGCATCAACCGCTGGCAATCGATCAATTTTGTTATAGACCATTAACTGGGGAATATTATCAGCACCTATTTCTTTCAGCACTGCATTTACTTCCTTTATATGATCTTGCCGATTAGGACTGCTTGAATCGACAACATGAAGCAATAAATCAGCTTCAATCGTTTCTTGCAGGGTTGATCTAAATGCAACGACTAATTCATGCGGTAAATCTTGAATAAACCCTACTGTATCCGCCAGAATCAACTCACCAAAATCTGGCAGTTTAACTTGTCTAAGCGTTGGATCTAACGTTGCAAACAACTGATCGGCAACATAAATAGACGAGTCACTTAGCGCATTAAATAAAGTCGACTTTCCTGCGTTGGTATACCCCACTAAGGAAATAGTTGGTACATCTGCACGCTGTCGGCTGCGGCGACCTTGTTCTCGCTGCTTAGCTACTTTTTGCAAACGTGATTTTATCTGGCGAATTCGCTGTCCGACCAAGCGTCTATCGGTTTCCAGTTGTGTCTCACCAGGGCCACGCATACCAATACCGCCTTTCTGCCGCTCTAAATGAGTCCAACCTCTAACTAAACGTGTTGATAAATGCTGAAGCTGCGCTAACTCAACTTGTAACTTACCTTCAAAAGATTGAGCGCGCTGAGCAAAAATATCTAGAATCAAATTAGTTCTATCAAGCACTCGAACTTCTAATTCCTTTTCTAGGTTTCTCTGCTGACTTGGACTTAAAGAATGGTTAAACAATACGACATCTGCACAGGTTTCATGCAACAGGTGCTTAACTTCCTCTAATTTACCTTTACCAACGAAGTATCTAGAGTCCGGCGTTTTGCGCGAACCATTGACAGTAATAACAGGTTCCACATTAGCGGAAAGAACAAGTTGAATGAACTCATCTAAGCTATCTTGAGAAAAACTTTCATTAATAGAAAGGTGAACAATCAGCGCTTTCTCCCCAGTGTCGGGGCGGTCAAATAATTCCATTAAAAGCTATTTAGCCTTCGCCTTCATCATCGTTGCGCGCCATATTAAATGCTCTTCCAGGAACAACTGTTGAAATCGCATGCTTATAAACCATTTGATTTACTGCATTCTTTAAAATAATGACATATTGATCAAATGAGTCAATTTGTCCCTGTAGCTTAATACCATTAACTAAAAAAATAGACACCGGAACATGCTCCTTTCTTAGTGTATTTAAAAAACTATCCTGTAAATTATGCGCCTTAGACATGCCTAATTCCTTATTTATATTTGTTATAATTTTATTGTTATTTTCGATATGGCGACAACATAGCGCTATTTCAACTCTAGCAAACGCTTTATAATTTAATTTGTTGTATTACTTTATCTTGAACTAAGTTATCGCCCGTTTCAAGCCATGTCGCATTTTGCTGCTGTCTTAACCAAGTAAACTGCCTTTTTGCTAATTGCCTAGTCGCAATAATTGCCTTTTCTCTAAAGCTTGCATAATCATACTCTCCTAGCAAATAAGACCAAGCCTGACGATAACCCACCGCTCTAATTGCTGGCATATTCGCGTCTAAATCACCTCGGTCAAATAATACTTTAACCTCATCAAGAAAGCCGCTTTCCAACATTTGATCAAATCTTAAAACAATATTCTCATGCAAAACCGCTCGATCACTGGGGGCTATAACAAATATCATCGGTTTAAAAGGCAAGGCTTGCTCTGCCTGTTCTTTTAACCAGTCGGTATGACTACGCCCTGATGACAAATATATCTCCAATGCGCGCTGAGTACGTTGCGTATCATTAGGGTGAATTCGTTTAGCCGATACTGGGTCAACTTCTTGCAAACGCTGATGTACAGCAAGCCAACCTTCAGTTGCAGCTTGTTGGTCAATTTGCTGACGAATAACTGCATCTGCATCTGGCAATTTCGCCATACCCTTTAATAGCACATTAAAATAAAGCATCGTGCCACCCACCAAGATTGGCATTTTTCCACGTGCCGTAATATCAGCTATTAAAGCGAGAGCTTGCTCTCTAAATTGCCCCGCTGAAAAAGCTTCAGACGGATCAATAATATCAATTAGATGATGAACAACACCTTGCCGCTCCTCACTATCAGGCTTTGCTGTGCCAATATCCATCCCACGGTAAACCAAGGCTGAATCCACACTAATAATTTCACCATTAAGAGCTTTAGCCAGCTGAACACCAAGCGCTGTTTTACCTGAAGCCGTTGGCCCCATTAATAAAATAACTTGAGGTAAATCGTCTTCATCCATCCTCTTACTGCCCCCTTAAAAAGAGCGCGTCTAATTGCTTGGCATCCATCAACACCCAAGTGGGCCGCCCATGATTACATTGCCCGCTGTTCTCTGTTTTCTCAATATCTCTTAATAAAACATTCATCTCGGCTATCGTTAAGCGGCGATTAGCACGAATAGCACCATGACAGGCCATACCACCCAACACCTCATAACAAGCGAGTTTAATGCTATCGCTTTCACCTGTTTTAGCTAAATCTTGCAATAAATTGCGCACCAACTTTTCAGCACCATCTTGCGCCAATAAAACAGGTATTGAGCGCACTAACAGGGTACTTGGTCCGGCAGCACTCAAGTCCACACCTAGTGTTGCTAACATAGGCTGGTACTGTTCAAACAACACCACTTCTTCATCACTTAGCTGTAGTTTTTGAGGAATTAATAATGGCTGGCTTGGCATATCACCTGCGTCATACTGCGCTTTTAATTTTTCATAAACAATTCGCTCATGCGCTGCATGCGTGTCTACCACAATCAGACCACGGTCCGACTCTGCAAGAATGTAGGTATTATGTAAATGAGCGATAGCAAAGCCCATTAGCGGCATCGTATCGGCAGAATAATCCCCGTCAACAGGCGTAGCGCTCTGCGATAACGAAGGCATACTAAAAGGCGCCGTACCACCGTAGGCTTTCGCTGGTTCGGCAATCGGCATAGACATTGCCCGTTGCTGCATGGGCTGATAGCTAGAACTTGACGCGTGTAGACTTGCCTCACTCGGTTGAATTGTTTTAACGGCATAATGATCAACGGGCCTTACATCTGCCAATAACTGCTTAACCCGCCGGTAGACAAAATCATGCACCGCTTTACTTTCCCTAAAGCGCACTTCAAGTTTTGCAGGGTGTGCATTTACATCCACCAAGGTAGGGTCAATGCTTAAATACAACACATAAACAGGATGCCGACCGTGAAACAAGACATCTTGATAGGCTAAACGAACCGCGTGGTTAATAAGTTTATCGCGTATTAAACGTCCATTAACGTAAAAAAACTGCATATCAGCTTGCGAGCGAGAAAAGGTTGGCAGCCCTACCCAGCCTTGCAAAGCCAAATCACCATTGATCACATCAATTTGAATAGATTGAGAAACAAATTCATCACCACACAACAAGCCAACACGCTGATCTTTTTGCTCATTTGTTAAAGCAGGTTTCAAATCAATAATTTGTCGCTGGTTGTGCTTCAAGCAAAAACCCACATCAAAGCGACTGAGTGCCATCCGCTTAATAACCGTTTCAATATGGCTAAACTCGGTTTTATCTGTCTTAAGAAACTTTCTACGCGCTGGCGTGTTGTAAAAAAGATCTCGCAACTCAACACATGTACCTACTGCATGCGCTGCAGGTATAGGCTCTAGCTCTTCTTCTGTGCCATCTGCTTTCACCACCCATGCTGCACTTTGATCAACTTGGCGCGAGGTTAGCACGAGTCGTGAAACTGAGCTCATACTGGGCAAAGCCTCTCCTCTAAAACCAAAACTCAATACCGATTCCAAATCCGTTAGCGAACCAATTTTACTGGTGGCATGACGAGATAAAGCCAAACCTAAGTCTGATTTATCAATCCCTGACCCATCATCTGTTACACGAATTAAACGAGAACCACCTTCTTCAATCTCAATAAGAATATTTGTTGAACCTGCATCTAAAGAATTCTCAACCAACTCTTTTACAGCAGAGGCAGGACGCTCAATAACCTCACCGGCAGCAATTTGATTTATTAACTGCGGAGGCAGTTGCTTTATGAACATAAACGATTTAATACTTTAATAAAATATGGGGGATATTCTGACACACATTAAGGCTGTTGCACGGGAGATGGTTTTATTTTCAAGCACCAAAACAAGCGCTTTTAGCTAATAGCACATGAAAGCTAAAGGCCTTTTTTCGCATTACATCGAAAAACACTAACTAGGTATCCGAATAATTTGACCTATTCGTATTTGACTACTACGCAGTGCATTCACTTTTTTTAGTGATGACAATGAGACCCGATAACGCTTTGCAATAGCTGACAAGGTATCACCCTTTTTAATTTTATAATTCGATTTTGCGCTACGTATGACAGGTGATGCTGGCAAATATTGTGTAGAAAAATAAGCTTTAACGCCCTTTAATATTGCTTTAGCCACTTTTTGCTGATGCCTAGGGCTTCGCAACTTAGCCTCTTCTTTCTTATTTGAAATAAAGGCTGTTTCAACCAAAATAGACGGAATATCAGGCGATTTTAATACCATAAAGCCTGCCCGCTGCACTTGCTTTTTATGCATATGCCCGAGACCTTTTAAGTTTTTTAACACTTCACCCGCTACTCTCGCGCTGGCATCTTCAGTTGCATTTTGTGATAAGTCTAATAAGACTGATGCCAACACATCATCTTTATCATCAAGGCTAACACCACCGACCAAATCAGCGGAGTTTTCACTATTGGCCAGCCACCGAGCCGCCTCACTACTCGCACCGCGGTTTGATAACACATACACTGAAGAGCCACGAGCCCGCTGATCTTTAAACGCATCAGCATGAATGGAAACAAATAAGTCGGCTTTTGCCTTACGCGCTTTTTCCATTCGTTGACGCAAACCAATATAATAATCACCGGTACGCACTAAATATGCCTTCATATTCGGTTGCCTATTAATCAACACAGCTAGTTTTCTAGCTATTGATAAAACAACCACTTTTTCTCGAGTACCCCGATGCCCCTTTGCGCCCGGGTCTTCACCGCCGTGTCCCGCATCAACCGCAACAATCCACTTCTTATTTTTTGAAATATTAGCCGCTTTTTTAATAACAACAGGCGTTGATGAGCGTTTAACCTTTGTTGGATATAAATCAACAACTAAACGATGACCATAATCAGAATTTGGCTTTAACTGAAAACTCTTAACCTTTACGCGCGTTTTCAAATCTAACACGATACGTAAATCTTTCTTGTTTCTAGGTGCTTGCCGAATAAGACTCAACACTTTATGGCTGGCAGGCAATTTAGGCAGTTTCGCATCAAATGCAATATTTTTTACATCTAGCACCAAACGTGGCGGGTTATCTAAAGCAAAAACCTTATGCTCAACTGAGGATGAAACCCCCAACACTAAACGCGTATGATCAGGCGCTGTCCAAAACCGTAACGATTCTAGCTTACTTTTTTTAGCCGCTAAAGCAGGCTGAGAAGCCAACAGCATAGCTAGCAAAACAACTGCTAACAGCCAACCCCAGTTTTTTCTACTTATACTCATTAATATAAAACCTTAACCACCATTTTGTTTACCACACTTCGAGAATACTACCATAAGCAACTGTTTGCCAAGTGTTTTCTAAATTTCCGATACTATCAGTTCTCGCTGTGAACCATCTATCTTTATATCAAGCAAAAGGTCAGGTTCAGGTAGAAAACCTTCTCCCTTATCAGGCCATTCAATAAAGCAGATTGAGTCCTTATTCAAATAGTCTCGCATCCCCATATATTCTAATTCTTCAACATCCATCAAACGATATAAATCAAAATGAAAAAACGCTTGCTCCTTAATCGTATACGGCTCAACTAAATTATAGGTTGGACTTTTAACTGAGCCTTCGTGCCCCAAACCTCGTAAAATCCCACGCACTAAAGTTGTTTTACCCGCTCCTAAATCACCCTGCAAAAAAACTAGCATGCCCGGCTGAAGCTGTTGCGCCAGCTTACCACCGGCTTCAAGCATCTCCTGCTCGTTTTTAATAATCATTAATCAACTCTCTTATCTCTTGCGTTAAATCACTGGCCAACAAACCCTTTTCACCCTTTAAAGCAGCTCGATCACCCGCTAAAGCATGAATCATAACCGCTAATTTTGTTGCTTCTGATAGCTCGTACTTTTGCGCTATAAAGGCTGCAATTATACCGGTTAGTACATCACCCATCCCCCCTGACGCCATACCTGGGTTACCCGCTGTGCAAACAGAGATAACGCGACCATCATAAATTAAGCTACCCGCGCCTTTTAAGACGATGACACCACCGTATTGTTGCTGCAACTGCTTAATTGCCGCGAACCGGTCATGCTGCACATCAATCGTTGAACAGTCCAACAAACGCGCTGCCTCAGCAGGATGCGGTGTTAATACCCAATTGTTTCGCTTTTCAGGATTCTTAGCTAATAAGTTAAGTCCATCTGCATCGACGACCATTGGTTTATTTAAAGCTAACGCCGTTTCAAACAAGGCTGACGACCAGGCTGATTGACCTAAACCTGGCCCAACAGCAAGCACGCTAGATCGCTCCGCTAAATGTTTAAATTCTTCAGCCGAATCAACCGCATGGCTCATAAGTTCGGGCCTAGCCATGCTAATAAAAGAGGCGTGCTCACGTCGAGTCGCCACACTCACCAAGCCAGCCCCTGTGCGCAACGCCGCTTCACCCGCTAAGCGAATCGCACCACTATACCCACACGCACCCCCTAGCAATAAAACGTGCCCGTAATCACCCTTATGCGTATTTTTAATGCGAGTGAGTAGCTGTTTTTTTAGCAACTCAAATACCAATAGCTGCGCTTCTGCTGTTTGCTCTTCTAACACCTGACGACTAACTGACAAATCATCTAATAAAACATCGCCGCTATAATTTGCACCTTCGGCAGTAAATAATCCTCGTTTTAATGCAATAAAACTCAGTGTGGTATTGGCACAAACAGCTCCATTGCTTGCACAGCCCGTATCAGCATTAAGGCCAGAAGGCACATCAACAGATAAAACAGCTAAGTTTGAATGATTCATTAACTCAACAGCCGCTAAAAACTCACCACTTAATGGCTTAGTCAAACCTGTACCAATAAGCGCATCGACAATAACGCCCGATTCAAGCCCTTCTGGTAAGCACGTTATTAATTCCCCCACTTGCATATACTCTTGCATAGCACGCAAGCCATCACCGTGCATCTTCGCTCTATCAATTAGTGCATAAACGCAAGGCTGAGCGCCCGATTCAAGCAGCAATTTAGCCAAAATATAACCATCGCCAGCATTATTACCAGCACCACAGAAAACATGTACAGGCTCATTTTTAGGATTCATTTGCTGAACCTGTTGAAAAAGAGCCTGCCCAGCCCTCTGCATCAATTCAAAACCCGTTATATTTGAAAACTGTACGGCCCGCCTATCCATCTGGCGTACTTGTTCTGTGGTAAATATAGAAAATGACATAATTAGCGATATAATCTAAAAATTAGAGACTAATTCTAATCTATCTTGATCAGTATTGCCTTAATCCAGATACACTGCATTTTAGGCTTAATTAACCCGCGAGCAAATAACAAACCGCTCAGCCACCCTTCCACTAAAGAACTCGTTAAACATTAATGCAAATAGAATCTCCTTCAGATCTACAGCAATTAGCCAATGAGATTAAAAGCTTAGGCCAGTCTCTAGGCTTTCAACAAGTCGGTATAACTGACACTGAACTATCTGATGCTGAAAAGCATCTCAACAAATGGTTAGATGCTGGGCTGCATGCGGATATGGATTATATGCATAAACACGGCACTAAACGCACCCGCCCAGCAGAGTTACACAGCGGGACCATACGTATTATTTCTTGCCGAATGGATTATCTGCCAGAGTCTATGAAGCAAACAAGTCAGTTGATGGAAGACCCTATTCAAGCTTATATCTCTCGTTATGCTCTGGGTCGTGATTACCACAAAGTAATCCGTAAAAAACTACAACGCTTAGCCGACTTAATCCAAGACCGAATCGGCCCTTTTGGTTACCGTGCGTTTGTCGATAGCGCCCCTGTCATGGAAAAAGCTATTGCACAAAAAGCAGGGCTCGGCTGGATTGGCAAACACAGCAATGTATTAAATAAGGAAGCAGGTTCTTGGTTTTTCCTTGGTGAACTCTATATTGACCTTCCTCTCCCCATAGACCAAGCAACTGAAGAACACTGCGGAGAATGCAACCGCTGCATAGACATTTGCCCAACCCGAGCAATCATAGCACCCTATACCGTTGACTCTAGGCGCTGTATTTCTTATTTAACCATTGAGCTTAAAGGTTCCATTCCTGAGGAGTTCCGACCATTAATGGGCAACCATATATATGGCTGTGATGACTGTCAGCAAGTATGCCCTTGGAATAGATTCGCTCAATTAACCGATGAAAATGATTTTATGCCGAGGCATGATCTCAACCATATTGAGCTAATTGAAATATTCAGGTGGGATGAGGAAACCTTTCTTAAAAATACCGAAGGCTCTGCCATTCGCCGGATTGGTCATGTTAGCTGGATTAGAAATATCGCTATTGCCCTAGGTAATGCACCTAAAAACACAGCTATTTTGCAGGCATTAAACAAACGTGCTGACCACAGCAACCTCATTATTCGTGAACACGTACAGTGGGCTATCAAACAACAACTCGACATATAATCTTTTCTTCTATCATTCTTTAGTTTAATAACCAGAACTAAAAATTAAAGTTTGTACTACACTTACCGATACAAAGTTACACGTGACAATAAAAATAATAATTTTTAATGAGGGGAATCATGACTAAAGACAACAGTTATTCTATTAAACACTTACTAAGCGCTTTCGCTATCAGCCTTGCCATTGCAATTACCATAGGCATTGGCATCAATTTCTTAGGCATAGGCATTGCCGACCCAATGTTAAGTAACATTCTTACCGCTGTTATCGCTGTCATTAGCACGCTACTCATTGTATTTACGTTAATCCTAAGGCATAACGCCTCTTCTATTAATGCCATCACGAATGCATTAAATAAGGATGAAGAAATAAATGATGCTGAATTAAGAAAAATAAAAGGCGATCCGCTCATTTTCAACCTGCATGTTGCGATCAACAATTACCTCAATGAATTTAATGAGTTAGCAAAAAACTTAGGCAAAAGCGGCAACACAATTGCTATTGGCTCTGCTGAAGTTTCGAGCTTTGTTGATAATTTAAATGGCACCATTCAAAATCAAGCCGATAAAGCCACTCAAATTTCCAGTGCTGCAGAGGAAATATCACAATCAACTAGCCAAATAGCCAACATGCTAACTCAAGCTGTTGACGCAGCGGCTCGCACTCATGCTGCTTGCAACGAAGGTGAAAGCGCAATCACTACAGCTATTGGCACAATCAGCAATGTACACCAACAAGTACAAGAAACATCAACATCCATCAATAACCTGAAAAACAAATCTGAACAGATTCAATCTATTACCGATGTTATTGATGGGGTCGCTGCACAAACAAACCTTCTAGCACTAAACGCTGCAATTGAAGCAGCTCGTGCTGGTGAACATGGCCGAGGTTTTGCAGTAGTAGCGGATGAAGTACGTGAGCTTGCAAATAAGACCGCATCAGCAACGAGTGATATTGCAAGAATGTTAGCTGAAATTCGAGGCGAAACTGAAACCGCAGCGCACATCATGGGCAAGTTAGTCACCGATGTTGATGAAGTTGTCGATAATACAAATCTAATCGGTCAAACGCTTACAACAATCAACACGGAGGCCTCCGCTTCTGAAAGTCAGGCTCGTGATATTCAGGACATGATACAAGAGCACGTTTTAGCCACCGCTGAAATATCAAATTCAATTGAGCAAGTCCGTGCTGATCTAGAGTCTACAGAAAAAGAATCAGTTACAGCCTCGTCTCAAGCGATGAACTTAGCCTCTATTTCTGAACAAATATTTAACGACTTATCTGCTTTTAATGTTGACGGCGTTCATAACGATGTTAAGTCAGTCGCTATAAACATGGCTGCTGAAATCAAGGAATTATTTGAAACAGCACTAGAAAATCATCAGTTAACAGAAAGTAAACTTTTTGATAATAATTATCAGCCTATAGCTAACACTAACCCAGAGAAATTCAACACCCAATTTGATGATTTCTGTGATAAAAACCTACCCATAATTCAAGAAAGGTACTTACAAAGCGTGCCGAGCTTAATGTATTGTGCCGCCACAAATAGGGATGGTTATTTACCAACTCACAACAATGTATTTGCTAAACCACCAACAGGTGACTATGAAACCGATTTATTACATAGTCGAAGCAAACGCTTATTTAAAGATCCATTAAGCCTACGCTGTGGCACCCACACTCAAGAGTCTTTATTACAAACCTACAAACGAGATACCGGTGAAATCTGCCATGATATGTCTGCGCCTCTATACATAAATGGACGCCACTGGGGTGGCGTTCGCTGTGGCTACACCGCTGAAATGTAGTTAATACTTTAAGAATGTTTGGCGATAATATTTAAGCTCATCGATTGATTCTATAACGTCATCTAAAGCTTGGTGTGTCGCCTTCTTCTTAAAACCTTTCATAATCTCTGGTGCCCACCTTGATGCTAACTCCTTTAAGGTGCTCACATCTAAATTTCTATAGTGAAAAAACGCTTCAAGTAAGGGCATACTTTTCGCCATAAAACGTCTATCTTGGCAGATACTATTTCCACACATTGGTGACGCACCTGCAGGTACCCATTGTTTTAAAAAGTCGATGGTTTGCTGCTCAATATCTGCCTCGTTTAATGAACTATTTAACACCCTCTCAATCAAACCGGATTGTCCGTGGTGTTTTTGGTTCCACTCATCCATAGCATCCATTGTCGACTTTGTTTGGCTTACCGCTAAAACAGGGCCTTCAGCTAGTATATTCAAGTCTTTATCAGTCACAATGGTGGCTATTTCAATGATAGAATCGGTTTCTGGTTCCAAACCGGTCATTTCAAGGTCGATCCATATTAAATTTTGCTTATTTATTGTCATCTAAAGTACCCTTTGTGAGTTAAAAACTAATTACACGTTTATTAATTAAATTATGAATGAATTCAGTTATCTTTTTTTGTTTTTTTTAGCCTGCTCTGTCTCTCTCAAGCTTTGGCTAAACAAGCGCCAAACAAATCATATACTGCGCCATCGTGGACAAGTCCCTAGTGACTTCGAAGGGAAAATTGAACTATCTGCACACCAAAAAGCGGCCGACTATACCGTTGCAAAAACGTATATAGCAACCTTAAGCACTCTATTATCAAGTGCCATCCTCATAATACTAACCCTAGGTGGAGGCATCAATATACTGCTATCTCTAGTACAAACCTATGTTGCTAGTGAATTATGGGCTGGTGTCACACTAATGCTGTCTGTGTTTATTATTTCACATTTTATCGAACTGCCCATTGAGATATACCAAACATTTAAGATTGAGCAAAAATTTGGTTTTAACCGTACAACTACAGGGCAATTTATTAAAGATCAGCTATTACAACTTGCTCTCATGCTAATAATCGGCAGTCCGTTAATTTATGCCTTGCTTTGGGTTATGGGGGAAATGGGCAACTATTGGTGGCTCTACGCAGGTGTATTCACCGTTAGCTTTACTTTTTTTATGACATGGCTCGTGCCCACAATCATCGCTCCATTGTTTAACAAGTTCACCCCGCTTGAGGATGAACACTTAAAAAGCAAAATTCAGCATTTATTTGAACGCTGTGGTTTTAATAGTAAAGGCATCTACGTAATGGATGGTTCACGTCGTTCTGGTCATGGCAATGCTTACTTCACGGGTATTGGTAACAACAAACGAATTGTATTTTATGACACCTTAATTGAATCGCTAAACGCCGACGAGGTTGAGGCTGTACTTGCACATGAACTCGGGCATTTCAAATGTAAACATGTCAGCCGTCAGATGGTGGTATCCAGCTTAATGACCCTCGTCGCATTTGCCATATTAGGCTGGTTAAAACAACAAAACTGGTTTTTTGATGGTCTAGGAGCAGCTCAAATTAATAACGCTTCAGCCTTATTATTATTTTTACTGATAACACCTATATTTAGCACCTTCATTCACCCTATTTCTAGCTATTACCAGCGTAAATTTGAATTTGAAGCCGATGCCTTCGCTAGTACCATGAGTAAACCAGAGTTTCTCATTCAAGCACTCGTAAAGCTATACCGTGAAAATGCTAGCACACTCACACCAGACCCTCTTTATTCCAGCTTTCACCATAGTCACCCACCTGCCGGTGTCCGAATTGATCATTTAAAAGGTCTCGAAAAATGCTAGATCAAGCTACTAACCCTTTAGTTAAAGGTCGTATTATTGCCCATTTAGGCAAAGCGCTTATCGTAGAAGATGAAAATGGAGTGACCGCTCGTTGTAAAAAACGCAGTCAACTTGAACAACCCGCTGTCGGCGACTATGTTGAGTGGATGAAAACCGAAGAAGGAGCTGGACGTGTCGAAAAAATATTACCTCGCCAATCCTTACTCTCAAGGCCAGCAAAAAATGGTAATACCCGCCCTGTCGCCGCTAATCTAAACCAAATTGTCGCTATTCTTGCGGTAAAGCCTAGTATCGACGCTCTATTATTAGATCAATACCTTATTGTCTGCGAATTTCAAGAAATAGCCCCCTTAATCGTTTTAAACAAAGTTGACCTGCTTGATGACGAGTCTCGAAAAACCACCGACGAACTCATGCTCATATACAGGAAACTAGGCTATGAAGTAATTGAAGTCAGCGCCCTTGAAAAAACAGGCATTAACACACTCAGAAAGCGCTTACAGAATGAGACTAGTATTTTGGTTGGACAATCTGGCGTAGGAAAGTCGAGCATAACCAATGCTCTACTGCCTGATTTAGAGATACAAACTAAGGTGCTATCGACAGCATCAGGTTTAGGTAAGCACACCACCACTGCCACAACCTTATATAAATTACCTGAGGGCGGCGACATTATTGACAGCCCTGGTGTTAACATTTTTGGGCTAGCACACATAACAGAAAAAAACCTAGCCTATGGCTTTAGAGAAATTAGCCAGTTTGCCGAACAATGTAAGTTTTCTGACTGCATGCACCTAAAAGAACCAAAATGCGCGGTAAAAGACAACATAGAAACAGGGCTTATCGCAAAAGAACGTTATTTACGATACTTAAAATTAAGAGATAAACTCAGCTATTAACCCGGAGGCCACTTCATCGCCCTGCCGCCTAATAGGTGCAGGTGTATATGGTAAACCTCTTGCCCACCATCTTGCTTACAATTAAACACGGTACGGTAACCTGAATCAGTTAGGCCTTCCAACTGCGCAACCGTTTTAGCAGCCAATAGGATTTGCCCCATCAGCACCGTATCCTCATCATCAATATCAGCAACGGTAGCGATGTGTTTTTTTGGAATAATTAATATATGAACCGGTGCTTGCGGATTTAAATCCCTAAAGGCTAATACATATTCATTTTCATAAACAACATCCGGCTTAATTTCACCCGCTACCATCTTACAAAACAAACAATCACTCATCAGTTAACTCCTCTAAACTTCACTACGCCCACTAAAGGCATGCGACAACGTTCCACTATCAATATATTCCAGCTCACCGCCAAATGGCACACCATGCGCAATACGGGTTGCTTTTATGTCGTATTTTTTCGCCATTTCGCTAATATAGTGTGCTGTTGCTTCACCTTCAACCGTTGGGTTCGTGGCTAAGATAATTTCTTTAATCAAACCTTGTTGAATCCGATCGGCTAATTTATCAAGCCCTATATCCGCTGGGCCCAAACCATCAAGTGGAGATAAGCGACCATTCAACACAAAGTACAAGCCCTTAAATAAGGTGGCTGCTTCAATAGCCATAACATCCGCAGGGGTTTCAACAACACATAAAACGTGCTGTTCACGCCGTTGGTCTGAACACAAACCACAAACAGTCGACGAGGTGAGGGTTTGACAGGTTTCGCAATGAGCGACCTTATCGACCGCTTCAGCCAAGTTTTGCGCCAACTTGAACGCACCTTGACGATCACGCTCCAACAAATGAAATGCCATCCGCTGTGCTGTTTTCTGCCCTACACCCGGCAAGCAACGCAATGCTTGCATTAGGTCATGAAGAACAGGTTCAAACTCCATTAAAACGGTAGTTTAAAACCAGGAGGTAAAGGAATTCCAGCGGTAACACCCGCCATATTATCTTTACTCTGCGCTTCAACCTTACGCACTGCATCATTAATAGCAGCAACAATTAAGTCTTCCAGCATTTCTTGATCATTTTCTGCGTACAAACTCGCATCAACATTAATACTGCGAGCCTCGTGCTTGCCTGTCATAACGAGTTTAACCAAACCACCACCGGATTCCCCTGTCACCTCTAATTCAGCCAGTTTCTGTTGCGCTTCTTGCATTTTTTCTTGCATTTTTTGCGCTTGCTGCATTAAATCGCCTAATTGGTTCTTCATGTTTTACTCCGTACTTTTTATTAGTCTATAGGTTTAACTGAGCCTTCGACAACCCTGCCATCAAACAGCTCTATAATTTTCTGTACTGAGGTATTTGACATCACCTCATCCTCAGCTTGTTGTTGCCTGTCCGCTACTTTTTTATTGAGAATACTGTTAGGGGTTAATAGGTTCTTATCACCCGCTGTTAACACTAACTGTAAGCGTCGCCCATAATAACTCGATAAGGCTTGCTCCAACTTTTCTTCTGATTTTTTATTCAGCGAAACGTGCCCACCCATGAGCAATAGTTCGCACTCATCCTCATCAATCCGCAACAAACTTGCATTATTAGCCAGCTGTAAGGTCATCGGGTCTAAATCCAAGCTAGGGACTAACTGATGCCATTCATGCGCTAATTCAGTGGCAACTACTGGGGCTGGCTTTTCTGGTTCAACAGGCTTATCTAGAACAGGAATAGGCGTTGTTTTTACCGATTTCAGGTTCTCAGGACTTTTTTTTTCCGGAATAGTCAGTTTTGGCGCTTTCTTTCGAGCCGAGCTTTCTACCGTTTGGGGACGCATATTGGCAATAGGCGCTGTTGCTTGACGCTCTACGACCTTAACTTCAGGCTGTACTTGGGCTGCTGGTGACGGTGCAGCGAGCTTTTGTGGAACAGCAGCTGGAGTAGGCGAATTGTTTGACAGCAACTCTGCAGGCGCAAAGGCGAGCATACGTAATAGCACCATCTCGAACCCCACTTTAGGACTTGGTGCTAACGGCAAGTCTTTTTGTCCAATCAAGCCAATTTGGTAATAAAGCTGCACATCTTCACGGCTTAATTGACTAGCCAGTTCGGTTAACGACTTATCTTCATTATCAATTCCGCTTATTTGACACAACGCAATTTGATGCAAAAACAATAATAAGGACTGCAGCACCTCTGCATAGTCGGGCGCAAATTCATCCAAGGATTGAATGCTATCTAATACGACAGAGCCCTGCCCGCTTAGTAACGCTTTAAGCAAATCAAGTACAGGTTGCCTTGCCACACTACCCAGCATATCCAATACATCAGACTCATTAAGTCCACCATTACCATGCACAATGGCTTGGTCAAGCAAACTTAGTCCATCACGCATACTGCCATCAGCAGCTCGTGCCAACAACTCAGTTGCCTCTGTTTGGTAATCAATACCTTCGGCATTTAAAATAAATTTAAACTGCCCTTCAATCTGTTCAGGCATTAAGCGCTTCAGATTAAACTGTAAACAACGTGATAACACGGTTACAGGCATTTTTTGAGGGTCAGTCGTCGCCAGCAAAAACTTCACATGCTCAGGAGGCTCTTCTAGGGTTTTCAGCAGCGCATTGAAACTACTTTTAGAGAACATATGCACCTCATCGATCAAGTACACTTTGTACTTTCCTCGGCTGGGTGAATATTGCACGTTTTCAAGTAAGTCGCGCGTGTCATCAACACCGGTTCTCGATGCCGCATCCACTTCAATTAAATCGGGGTAACAACCTTGATCTACATCCAAGCAAGTATCACATTTGCCGCAAGGCTCTGCGGCTATTGCATTCGGACAATTCAGTGCTTTCGCCAACACCCGTGCAATCGTTGTTTTTCCTACACCTCGCGTACCGGTAAATAAATAAGCATGGTGTAAACGTTCATTCTCTAAGCCATTAACTAAGGCTCGAACAACGTGCTCTTGCCCAACGACTTGAGCAAAATTTAAGGGGCGCCATTTTCTTGCGAAGACTTTATAACTCATAGTTCAATAGGGTAACAAAGCGCTGAGTAATTGTGCGGTTTTTTAGCGCCAGATGGGCTAATGAATGGGTGGTAACTCATGCCAGCCACACCCCGGCACACGATTCCGTTGCTGCCGTTGCTCCCTTCCGGGCCTGGCGGAGTTCACAACTTCACGTTGCGAGGGGACCGACATGAGTCACCATTGTTCGTTGGTGCAAATTAGGATAAGGATTGTCCACCATTGCGTTCAATCAATCAAGGAGAGACAATGATCTTTTATCACTTTCTTTAAAAAAACACCTTTTTTTATACATTTGCCATGAATTATAGCTATCCATTATTTCGTCCGCCGTCTGAAGCACACAGTCTTATTTTACAAATAACCGAAGGCTGCAGCTTTAATCGTTGCAGTTTTTGTTCAATGTATCGTGAAAAGAGCTTTTCTGAAAAACCTCTTGAAAAGGTTTTATCTGAAATTAAAAGCATTGCCCAATCAAACCCTCAAACTCGACGTGTTTTTCTAGCCGATGGTGACGCCCTAGTACGAGACACGACCACGCTTGTTAAAATATTAACCGCCCTACATCAACACTTCCCTCTATTAGAGCGCGTTAGTAGCTATGCCTTACCGAGTAATTTACTGAATAAGACTACTGAAGAGTTAAAAACACTGAAAAAAGCTGGGTTAAGTCTACTGTATTACGGGCTCGAAACTGCTTGCCCAGAACTACTAAAGTGCATAACAAAAGGTGCAACACCCAATAGCATAAAAAAAGGGCTTGATAATGCCTATAACGCGGGTATGGAGGTATCTGCAACCGTTATTCTTGGATTAGGTGGAAAGCATTATTGGCAACAACATATTCAACAAACGGCTGCGCTTGTAAATGAACTTCAGCTCACGTATTTATCCACCTTACAACTGAGCTTAGACGAATCTATACAAGAAGAATTTTTAACTAAATTTGAGCGCCAAGGAAAAACCTATTTAGCACAAAATGATAGCGAGCTACTACAAGAGCAAGCCTTACTTATTTCCTTACTATCTCCACCTCAAAACCTTATATTTCGCTCAAATCACGCCTCAAATGCTCTCCCTTTAAAAGGAGAGCTACCAAAAGACAAGGAATACTTATTAACACAATTGGAATTAGCAAACGACGGCAGTATTCAGCTTGTACCCAAATGGTTACGTGGCTTATAACTATTGCCTAACAGGTCGTTTGGCCAACTTTCTCTGTAAAGTACGGCGATGCATATTTAAACGGCGAGCCGCTTCAGAAACATTCCCTTCACACTCTAGTAATATCTTCTGCATATGCTCCCACTCCAAACGCTTAACAGATAAAGGCTGTATCGCTGGTGACACTTCCGCATCGGCATTTTTCTGCGCTAATGCAACCAGGATCTCATCAGCGTTAGCAGGCTTTGTTAGGTATTGGTTAGCTCCCAGTTTAACCGCTTCTACCGCCGTCGCAATGCTCGCGTAACCGGTTAACATCACGATTTTTGTGTTTTGGTCTTTATCTTTAAGTAATTTAATAAGATGAAGGCCAGAGCTTTGTTCCAAACGCAAATCAACGACCGCCAACTCCGGTTCAAATTGATTAATTTTATCTATCGCTTCATCCTCGGTTGATGCCGTTTCAACTTGATAGCCTCGTCGCTTAAAAGCCTCTGCTAATACTGAGCAATACACCTCATCATCATCAATAACCAACAGTCTTACTTCATCATCACTCATATAAAACCTATTAAATCTAAATTTTTAATGGAACTTTAATCGTCACGCAGACACCATTTTTCTTTCCGTTGCGCCATTGAATATCGCCACCAATTCGTTCAATACTCGCCTTGCTAAGATAAGTGCCAATACCTAAACCTTGTTCTTTAGACGTCATTAAACTTGATCCCAGCTTAGCTAATTGAGATTCATCCATACCCACCCCACGATCAGTCACTTCAATAACAATACTTTCTTGCGTCCAAGTAAGGCTAATTGACACATAGTCAGGGGATACCTGAGCAGCGTTATCCAGTATATTGATAATAGCTCGTGTCAGCGCTATATCGGATACGAGCCGAGGAACACTTCCAGAGCCATCTACAATTTCATGAAGCTCTACATCTAAATGTGAAATACGCCACTGAGTAATCACGGCCTTAATATACTCATCCGCCGCCATTAGTTGCCCACTATCATATTGGTCAACCGTTGCCGATTCAGTAATACTCAGCAAGACCTTTTTACAACGTTTAATTTGCCCTTGAATAATTGACAACTTACTCTTCATCGAATCATCCGATGACTCTTTAATATCCAGCGCAAGCTCATGAACGACAATATCCATCGTGCCCAACGGCGTCCCTAATTCATGAGCAGCTCCCGTCGCTAATGTAGCCAAAGCAACGATTCTTTCATCACGAAAGATCCTTTCTTTCATCTCTAGCAACATTTCATTTCTTGTACGCAAGGATTCAGCCATTCCAGCAACAAAGTGCGCCATTAGAATAGTTGCTAGTACGAATCCTATCCACATCCCCATCACATGGTCTTTAAAATGTCCGCCAGCCCCCATTTCCATATTGTGATCTAAGTGCTGCAAAGGCTGATAATAAAAAACCAATAGCGTATAGGCTAGCGAAGTATACAACGCCATTAACCAAACATGGTGTCGCTTCAGCAGGGTTGATGCAACACTATGAGGGACTAATAAAAACCAAGCAAAAGGATTCGTTGCTCCACCCGTAAAATACAACACTGCTGTTAGTGAACTTACATCAACCAGCAACTGCAAAAAGAAATTATCTTCCATGCGTTTGATGCTTTTCTTAAACACCCATAAACTAAACACGCTCCAAGCTACCAAAGCACTTAAAATATAAAGCAACGCTTCAACCGGTAAGGACATTTCTAAGTAAAACACACCAAAAAATATCGCGATCAACTGACCACTTACACTTAAAGCACGCAAAGATAGCAGGCGTTTTAAATTTTCATCCGGTGCGGATGCGATCATTTTCATTAATAAAGCTTCAATTGAGTTAATTTAGACTAAGTGCATTTACTCTACCAGCATCTTGTTTCAACAACGAGCCCCTGCGGCGATTTGTCGCAGTAGCAAATAATTTGGTGACACCCTAGTAAATCAACAAAAACATGCCATATTTAACTAACAGTATTATTTATTAATGAGACCAGCATGACAACCAAGCAACAGACACCCTCTTCTCTATCAAGCTTAGCCAACGAAACTACATTTAAAGAGCAAACCAAACACTTGCTTGAGTTTAGTGAGCGAACCCATGCAAAAGCGAGCATGTTATTTATTACCGTTAATACTTCTGATGTAAAGCTCAACGAACAACAAAGCAACTTTGCTATAGAAGCGATAAGTAGAATTTTATTAGCCAAAGCTCGTGAGTCAGATATTTACGCTCATTTAAGTGGAATGAGTTTTGCGAACCTATCCATTCAGACCAGCCCTCAACATGCCGAAACAATAGCTGTTAAATTAAAGCATGAACTCTCACAACCCATCGCATTAGCGGATGGAACATTGTTAAATTTAGAGGCTAAAATTGGTATAGCAAATTACCCTGATGAAGGGATTTCTTACGCACAACTAATGAGCACTGCAAAAAACGCTGCAGAATAGGCTCTTCCTAAAAGCGTAAAAAATAAGGTACGCACACCCCATCTATACAAATATTTCAGATATAAAAAAACCTGATATCTATGTAGATATCAGGTTTAAGTTTATAAACGGCTTATTAAATTAACTCAATATAGCTAACGCTTCATTAAATAATTTAGATGGGCGCATAATAGCATTTGCCTTATCAGCATCAGGCTTGTAATACCCACCCAATTCAACAGAATGCCATTGATCGGTTGTT
>Ga0209081_1000667_pt1 | contig 20689 bp, 17 predicted proteins | sample GOMGulsemesocosm_4_FD_184636 | JGI IMG/M metagenome (GOLD analysis project Ga0209081, IMG submission 184636) | Methane-oxidizing microbial communities from mesocosms in the Gulf of Mexico - GOM15B Gulf of Mexico (SPAdes) (version 2) | ecosystem: Environmental > Aquatic > Marine > Cold seeps... | reverse complement strand
TGTTAAGCATAGAGAACTTCGTTTTGACAACTTTGATTTCCATCTAAATTAAAACTCTCATAATGAAACTAAAAATAAAGTGTATGAGTAGTTATTTTAAACAGTATTCAATAAAATGCAATAAAAATGAAACGTTTTTGCCACCCAATGAGTAATGATTTGGGTGGCGCTATAATGAAACGATTTGTAAAGTTAATTTCTGGCTACTTTGACTTTAAAATCTTGAAATTATAGGGATTATTGTAAAAATGAAACGATCTTATAAAAAGCTTTAGTTTTAACCCACTGCCGCACCGAGCTTGAATATAGGTAAGTACATCGCTACGATTAACCCGCCGACCAATACACCTAAAATAGCCATGATGAAAGGCTCCATTAGGCTGCTTAAGTTGTCTACGAGGTTGTCAACTTCTTCCTCATAAAAATCAGCTACTTTGTCTAACATTTTGTCGATAGAGCCTGACTCTTCACCAATAGCCAGCATTTGTACTACCATATGTGGGAATAGCTTGGTTTGGAGCATTGAGTATTGCATGCTTTGCCCTGTAGAGACATCTTCTCGCATTTGCATCACGGCATTGTAATACACGATATTACCTGTAGCGCCAGCTACGGACTCTAATGCATCAACTAAAGGTACACCCGCGGCAGACATGGTAGATAATGTTCTGGCAAAGCGGGCAATGGCTGATTTATGTAAAATCATACCAACAATTGGTAGTTTAAGCATAGTTCGGTCGAGAAAGTAGTTGAACTTTTTAGATCGCTTTTTAAAATAACCGAAGGTATAAACTGCGGCGACAATAGTGCCAACAACATAGTACCAATAGGCAACCATCCAATCTGATAAGCCCATAACCCATAATGTGAAACTGGGTAAGTCGGCGCCAAAGCTATCGAATAAGTCTTTAAATACAGGGACAACGAAGATCAGTAAAATAGCAGTAACAATAAAAGCGACAACGACTACGGCGATAGGGTAGGTTAAAGCTTTTTTTACTTTGGCTTTAATCGATTCAGATTTTTCTTTATAAGTAGCAATTTTATCTAGTAAGCCTTCTAGTACCCCGGCTTGCTCACCAGCGTCAACAAGATTACAAAATAATTCATCAAAATAAATAGGGCGCTTACTTAAGGCCTGAGCTAGTGTGTCACCCCCTTCAATATCAGATTTTATCGCGAGTAGCATTTCTGACATAGCTGGGTTATCGTGACCTTTTCCTACAATATCAAAAGATTGCACCAAAGGAACACCTGACTCGAGCATGGTAGCAAGTTGCCGAGCAAAGATGGCAATGTCTTTTGTGGTGATTTGCGCTTTGGCTTTGGAAAATAGAGGCTTAGGTTTTTTTCTAACAGAAATAACTCGTATACTTTGCCGGCGTAATTCAGCGCGCGCAACAGCTTCACTAATGGTCGCTATTTCACCATTAATAACTTTGCCATTTTTGTCTTTGCCTTTCCAGATAAAGTCTATTTGTTCTTTGCTTTCGGCCATAATTATTCCCTTGTTACTCGGTCAATTTCTTCCAAAGAGGTAATACCTTGCTTGATCTTTATTAAACCAGATCTTCTTAAATCATTTACGCCATCTGTTTTTGCTTGTTCGCCAAGTTGCATAGCATTACAGCCTTCTAAAATACGCGCACGCATTGCTTCTGTAATAGGCATAACTTGATAAATCCCGACTCGACCTTTATAGCCATCATTGCAGTTATCACAACCGACGGCTTTAAATACGGTGAATGTGCCTAACTCTTCTTTTTGAAAGCCGGCTTCTAGTAGGATTTTTTCGGGATATTCTGAATCTGTTTTGCAATGTTCACACAAGCGCCTTGCTAATCGCTGCGCCATGATAAGGAGTACCGAAGACACGATATTAAAGGCAGGAATCCCCATTTGTAATAGGCGATTCAATGTTTGCGGGGCATCGTTGGTATGTAGTGTGGATAATACCATATGACCTGTTTGTGCTGCTTTTACGGAAATTTCTGCGGTTTCAAGGTCACGAATCTCCCCGACCATGATGATGTCAGGATCTTGCCGTAAAAAGGCGCGTAATGCCGTGGCAAAAGTCAGCCCCGCTTTCACATTCATATTCACCTGATTAATACCTTCTACCGTGATCTCGACTGGATCTTCTGCTGTAGAAATATTGCGCTCTACGGTGTTAAGAATGTTCAGGCCGGTATAAAGTGAAACGGTTTTACCGCTACCAGTAGGGCCGGTTACCAGAATCATACCGTAGGGCTTTTGAATGGCATCAAGGAACAGTTTTTGTTGCTCAGGTTCAAACCCGAGCTTTTCAATGCCCAGTTGTGCACTGGTTGGATCTAAAATACGCAATACTACTTTTTCACCGAATAGTGTTGGGCAGGTGTTGACACGAAAGTCGATCGCTTTATTGCGAGAAAGCGTCATTTTAATACGACCATCTTGCGGTACTCGGCGTTCAGCAATATCCATTTTGGACATGACTTTAATGCGCGAAACAATGCGGTTGGCAATATTGGATGGCGGGCTAGCCACTTCAGATAACATGCCATCACTTCTAAAGCGGATACGGAAGGTTTTTTCGTAAGGTTCTAAATGAATATCAGATGCACCTTTTTTAATGGCATCTAATAAAATCTTATTTACAAAGCGTACGATAGGAGCATCATCAATATCGCTGTTAGCCGTATCATCTTTAGATTCTTCATCACCTGCTGATAATTCAATATTATCTAAGTCTGAATCCAATAAGTCTGTCATGGATGTATCGGCGGCTTCTAAGAACGAATCAATAGCAGCTACTAACTTATCTTCCTCGACTAAAATAGTCTCGGTGTTTAAGCGAGTATGAAACTTAATATCGTCTAAAGCTTGGAAGTTTGTTGGGTCAGATAAGGCGATAAAGAGACGATTGCCTCTTTTAAAAAGAGGTAAAGCATGGTGCTTGTGAATTAATTTCTCGCTGACTAAACCTGACGGTAAAATCGACTTATCTACAGCGGATAAGTCAAAAAAAGGCAGGCCAAATTCAGTGGCAGCATGAGTGGCAATAGTTGTAGCACTAATATGTTTATTATTTACTAAGTAACTAATCAGTGGGGTTTTGCTTTTTTTTGCTGCGTCGCTATGGGCTTGCGCATCGGCTTCAGTCAGCAGGCCTTCTTTTATAATGCATTTTAGTAGGCCACTAAATTGCATATCTGATGAACTTGCTACCATAAATTATTGATTTTTTATTAGCTGTGTAAATAAATATAGATGAAACTGGGCTGTTAGCCAAGTAATTCATGCATAATTAATTAAGTAAATTAATGATAAAGCTACGTATCGATGCTGGCTCAAAGGGTTTATCTAAAATAGCCGAGACCCCAGCATGTTGGATAGCAGCTAAACGCTGACTGTCTTGCTCGCTGGTAATCATGATAATGGGGATGGTTTTTTGTTCACTTTGCCCGCGTATAAATGAGGTTAGCTGTAAACCGTCGATATCAGGCATATTATAGTCGGTAATAATTAAGTCAAAATAGCATTCTTGCAGTAGAGGAATGGCTTCACTGCCATCATTTACCTGGGTAATGTTCTCAATGCCAATATCATTAAGGATTTTGCTAATGTATTTTAGAGCAAGAGGACTATCGTCAACCAGTAGCACGGCAACATCTTCAATATCGAGATGGCTTAATGCTATTTTTTCAGGGTTGAGGAAATCAACGGTAGCTGATAAAGCAATCTGTAATTCTTCTGCGGTAAAGGGTTTAGGTAAAATTGCGATCGCACCCGCTTGGCGGATTGGCTCTAAACTAGATAAGTTGGTTTCGCTAGAAATAAGCATGAAAGCCATATCGTACTCATCATCTTCACGTAATTTATAAACCAGTTCGCTGCCTGTCATATCGGGCAAATACATGGCACTAATAATTAAATCTGGCTGCGCTTCACCTAGGTTAGAAAATAACTCTGCACCTGAGTTACAGCAGGTAATTTCATTAATTCCCGACTGTAGCAGGTAGTTTTTAATAATATGTTGTTGGGTTGTTGATGGTTCAACAAGGCAAACACGCAAATTGGAATATTGTGTAGTCATTTGTTTATACGGTATAGGTTTAGACCTAATGTCGCCTGTTGGGCAAAATGTTTGGCAGTGTTGAAATCATCTTGAGTCAGAGCGTTATGGCTTATGGCTCGGTCAGAGTAAATGAGCCCAATAAATTTATTTTCGGTGTACAAGGGGAGTAGAAAGCATTCAATATTGCTTAGTGTATTAATAATATGCGGCGTGTAATAGGCTTTATACTCAGTGGGGGTTGCCCATAAAGCTTGATTTGATTGGCTAGCATAATAAAATAAATTGGGGGGATTAGAGGATAAGGTAAATGATATTTTTTGATCAATATCTTCTTTATTCCAGCCAAATGAAAATTTTTCATTAAGTTTATCTTTGCTTGGTGTTGCTAGCATAAAGCAGCTTCTGTCCATACTTAGGCTGCGATGAATTCCTTCTACCACTGTTTCAAATAATAAATTTAGCTCAATTTTATCGCAGAGTAAATTACTAATATCTTGTAATATCTGAAATTGTAGCTGTTTTTTGTTAATTGTTGGCACAGGTTCTTTTGAGCTTTCTAATGCGCTATTTTCCTTGCGATGAACGTTTTTTTGGATAAAATTAGAAGCGTCATAAGCGCCAAATTGTTGGGCAATGTTAACGGCTATTGTGGTGTTTTTTTGCAATGTTTCTTTTAACGTTTTAATTGGCAATGAGCTGATTTTTGTTAGCTCAATTAGGCACTGATTCATGCCCTTTGATTCCCAACCTTGTTTGCTTGTCAGGCTGATTTCATGACTTAGCGTAACTAATTTAGTCCTGTCATTGCTGATATTATTGATCGACTCTTTTATTAGTCCACTTAACTGAAATGACCGGCAGAGTTCAATGCTCAGGCTGCTCAAGTGAAAACCGAGTACCTCGCGTTCTGCTTCTTTTGTTGTTTTTCCTGCTTGTATTAGGGCTAATATTGATTCACCTTGCTTGCCGCTGAAACACCAAAAAGCAATACCCCCAAGGTTATGCAGTAATGCTGCAATAAAGACCTCTTCTGGGGAATTGTCATTGCTTAAAATAGCTAGCGATTTCGCTTGTACGGCTGCGTGGATTGCATTGGCTATTTCCTCGTTGGCTTTATGTTTGTTTTGGTGCGATAAAACGGCTTCAAAAAATGAACAGGCGAGCGTGATCTCACTTATCAAGGTAGAGCCTAAAATAACAATAGAACGTGAAACCGTTACCATTTTTTGGTTGGACGGATTGTAATACGAGCTATTGCTCATTTTTAGCAGTTTAGCGGTCAAATTTGGATCTTGCATAATAACCGATGCAAGATCCATAGCGCTTTTTCTATTGTCTGCTAAAACTGACTGGATTTGACATGAGGTATTAGAAAAGATGGGCATCTCTTCCTCATGTAATTTTTGTGTCCAGCCAGCTAGGCTTGTAGGTTCTGAGTTCATCGTTAGATGCTTAACATAAGTTCATTAAAGTGCGCGAATTTTAACTAATTGTTCATTAAAGTTAGTTAATGATGTGTGCAATGCCGCTAATTTTTCTTTTTCTTTATTAATAACTTCCTCAGGTGCTTTATCGACAAATTTAGGGTTATTTAATTTTCCCTCAATACGCGGTAGATCTTTTTCCAATTTTAGAATTTCTTTTTCTAAGCGAGCAATTTCGGCTTCTTTATCAATTAAACCTGCCATGGGAATCAAAATACGTAATTCATTTACCAGAGAAATAGCCGATTCAGGTGCGATTTCACCTTCTGCTAAGCATTTAATAGATTCAATACGACCTAGTTTTTGCAAATAGATTGTTGCTTGTGCCAAGTGATTTTCATCGGTTTCGGTGACATTTTCTAATAACACAGGTAAAGGTTTTCCCGGAGCGATATTCATTTCACCACGGATGCGACGTACGCCTAAAATAAACTGCTTAGTCCATTCAATTGCATCAACTGCTTGTGCATCAATTTGCGTGTCGTCTGCTACGGGGTAAGGCTGCAACATAATGGTTTCCGCTTGAACGCCGGCTAATGGAGCAACGCGTTGCCAAATTTCTTCGGTAATAAACGGCATTATAGGGTGAGCAAGGCGTAAGATTGTTTCTAAAACTGTTAATAGCGTCTGGCGAGTGCCGCGCTGTAGCGCTTCATTATCTGACTGCAGAGAAATTTTAGATAATTCTAAATACCAATCGCAATATTCGTTCCAAGTGAATTCATAGATTTCTTGTGCTGCATGATCAAAACGATAGTTGTCGATGGCATCGGTAGTAGACGCGATGACTTGATTTAAGCGCGACACAATCCACTTATCAGCTTCACTGTATTCCAGTGCACCACTGTTTACGCCACAATCTTGCTCTTCAGTATTCATTAGAACAAAGCGCGCGGCATTCCATAATTTATTACAGAAATTACGGTAACCATACAGGCGATCACTATCTAAACGAATATCACGCCCTGTTGAGGCTAATGAGGCAAAAGTAAAACGTAGCGCGTCAGTTCCGTAAGAAGGAATACCTTCTGGGAATTCTTTGCGCGTAGCTTTTTCGATTTTCTCGGCTAAATGTGGCTGCATCATGCCGCCTGTTCGTTTGGCGACTAAATCTTCTAAGCTGATACCGTCAATTAAATCAATCGGGTCTAAGACATTTCCTTTTGATTTAGACATTTTTTGGCCTTGGGCATCACGCACTAGTCCATGAATGTAAATCTTTTTAAACGGTACTTCACCCATGAATTTTTGCCCCATCATAATCATGCGAGCAACCCAAAAGAAAATAATATCAAAGCCAGTGACTAAAACACTGGTTGGGTAATGCTGGGCTAATTCAGGTGTTTTTTCCGGCCAGCCTAAAGTAGAAAAAGGCCATAAGGCAGAAGAGAACCAAGTATCTAAAACATCTTCATCTTGGCGCAAAGGATAATCAGCGGCTAGATTGTGTTTTTCGCGCACTTCAGCTTCTGAGCGACCGACATAAATATTATCTTGCTCATCATACCAAGCAGGGATTCGATGTCCCCACCAAATTTGACGAGAAATACACCAGTCTTGGATATTATTCATCCAGTCGTAATAGGTGTTTTTCCAGTTATCGGGAACAAATTGAATTTCACCGCTTTTCACGGCTTCAATCGCTGGTTCAGCCAAAGGAGCAACTTTGACATACCATTGATCCGTTAATAAAGGTTCAATAATGCTGCCAGAGCGATCGCCACGTGGCACCATCAATTTATGGCCTTCGACTTTATCCAGTAAATCTAAAGCGTCTAAATCAGCAACGATTTGTTTTCGCGCAGCAACTCGGTCTAAACCAACATAAGCGGCAGGAATTAAATCGCCTTCTTCTGCTTCATTGGCGCGAATAGCTGCATCCACGGTAAACAGGTTAATTAAACCACCGTGCGCTTGATCTTGAATGGCACTAATTTCTTTATGTCGTGACCAAACATCGTAATCGTTAAAATCATGTGCAGGGGTAATTTTCACACAACCTGTACCGAATTCTGGATCAACATATTCATCAGCAATAATCGGAATTAAGCGACCGGATAATGGCAATTTAATAAATTGACCGAGTAAGTGCTGATAGCGCTCATCAGAAGGGTGAATAGCAACCGCAGCATCACCTAGCATGGTTTCTGGGCGTGTCGTAGCAACAATCAAATGACCTTCGCCATTCGCCAGCGGATAACGCATATGCCACATAAAACCATTTTCTTCCTCGGATAGCACTTCTAAATCTGAAACTGCTGTGTGTAAAACAGGGTCCCAGTTAACTAAGCGTTTACCGCGGTAAATTAAGCCTTCTTCATGCAGGGTAACAAATACTTCTTTAACGGCTTCGGACAGTCCATCATCCATAGTAAAACGTTCGCGCTCCCAGTCCAAAGACGCACCCATGCGGCGTAATTGTTTGGTGATCGTGCCGCCGGATTCTTCTTTCCATTCCCAAATACGCTTAATGAATTCTTCACGGCCATAATCATGGCGTGTTTTACCTTCTTTATTAATTAAACGCTCAACCACCATTTGTGTAGCAATTCCCGCATGATCGGTACCGGGTTGCCATAAGGTACTTTCACCCTTCATGCGATGATAGCGGGTGAGGGCATCCATAATCGTATCTTGGAAAGCATGCCCCATGTGTAAACTACCCGTGACATTTGGCGGTGGAATCATAATGCAAAAAGATTCGCCTTCTTGTTTAGCAGAGAAATAACCTTTCTCTTCCCAAGTGTTGTACCAGCGTTGTTCGATGTCGGTGGGGGTGTATGTTTTATCCATGAGTGCGACTTTTAAATAGGGTTGTAAGAAGTTATGTGGTTGGATTACATTTTATGCGTATTCGGTGTTATACCTTGTTGCTGGTATAAGCGATAGCGTTTTCGACCGGCTTGTTTATGCGTTTCATCGTTATCCAACAGTTCAAAAATTTGTTCTGATTGGTTGATCTGTTCTGGGCAATAAGTCGATAAATTAATCAGTGTATGCCGCCAAGCTTCGGGCGCTTGCTGCGTGCCAATTATAACGGCATTCGCAAGGCTGGGTAAGTCGCTCTGATAAATTTCGTGGGGTACAAAGCTGTTGGCACGAAAAGTCCAGAGTAGGGTATCTAGTTGTCGTGCTTGTTGAACTGTATCAGTCAAGATATAGGCTTTAAAGCCGAGACGGAACGCTTTCTCGGCTAGTTTACAAGCAAACAGTTGTCGTCCCTGTTCGGACTGGGACGACAATACATAGAAATTAACCTTAGGTAGCATTTACACGGTTTAATAAATATTGCACTAATAGCGGCACAGGGCGACCGGTTGCGCCTTTGGCATCACCTGATTTCCACGCCGTACCAGCGATATCCAAATGAGCCCATTGATAGTCTTCAGTAAAGCGTGATAGAAAACAGGCAGCAGTAATGGTGCCGGCATCACGCCCGCCAATATTGGCAATATCCGCAAAATTAGATTTTAATTGATCTTGATATTCGTCCCAAAGTGGCAAGCGCCATACGCTATCAAGTGAAGATTCACTCGCATTAAATAAATCGTTGCACAGCTTGTCATCGTTACCTAATAAACCACTGGGAACACGGCCTAAAGCGACTAAACAAGCACCGGTTAAGGTTGCCATATCAATGACCACATCAGGGTTGTATTTTTTTGCATAAGTCAGAGCATCACAAAGCAGCAAGCGACCTTCCGCATCGGTGTTCAGGATTTCGATTGTCAATCCCGCCATGCTAGTAACAATGTCACCTGGCTTATTAGCATCGCCATCTGGCATATTTTCTGAGGATGGAATAATGCCCACAATATTTAATGGTAACTGTAATTCTGCAGCGGCTTGCAAAGCACCTAAAACAGCAGCACTACCACACATATCGTATTTCATTTCATCCATGCCTGAGCCTGGTTTTAATGAAATACCACCAGCATCAAAGGTTAAGCCTTTACCGACAAAAACAATCGGTTTAACGTCATTTTCTGCACCTTTATATTCTAGAGTAATGAGTTTAGCCGGCTGACGACTACCACGGCTTACCGATAGGAAAGAGCCCATTCCAAGTTCTTGCATATCCGCTTCTTCTAAAATATGCGCGTTTAGCTTGTCATGTTTCTTTGCGATAGCGATGGCTTGTTCAGCAAGATACGTCGGCGTGCAATAGTTACCGGGTAAATCAGACACATGTTTTGCTAAAGCGACGCCTTGAGCAATGGCTTGACCTTGAGCAATACCGATATGAATCTCAGATGTTTCAGTGAGGGCATGTAAGCTAAATTGCGCTAACGCATACTTATCAGACGGTTTGCTTTTACATTCATTGAACTGATAGAAAGCCGCATCAATGGCTTCAATGACTTGGCGCGCCTTCCATGTGCTGTTTTGATCTTGTACATCATTTTCTGCTAAACAACAGACAGCGCTAGTAATTTGCGTGGCTTTTAATGTATTTGCAGTGGCAGTTAGGGCTTTACGGTAATCTTTAGCCGTTACTTTATCTGCTTTTCCTAAACCAACCAGCAAGGCGCGTTTAATGTTGGCATGAGGTAAATAATTGATTAACAAAGTATCCGCGACTTTGCCCTTAATATCGCCACGCTCTACAACGCTCGTGATTAAGCCATTCGTCAGTGTATCTAAATGATTGGCCTCGCTGCTGAGTTGCTTATCTTCGTATACAGCAATAATCAGACATTCCGTTTCTAACGATTCTAAAGGGGTATTAGCTAATAAATAATCCATAAAGCTCTGAGGTGTTATAGGGTTAAAATGTGTTTGATTATACCGTAGATATCGTTTTTATTTGTATGTGTTTGGTTGTGATATGGTAATTTAAAAAATACATGAATGGTACGTTTTAGTGCCTGTTGCTTATTAGTAGGATTAGCATTGAAAAAATGTCAGTTTAAGTTATTGATGGGTGAGAAAAATATTGCTGAAGCTGAGCTGCAAGGCGATTGGCTGATTGGCAATGTTGTGCCTGATATTGAGAGCGTAAAGCAGCAATTGCAGCAGCAAAATTGCACGCAGCTCAGTTTAAATAGTGAACAGTTAGGGCGTTGGGATAGTCGTTTGGTATTGTTTCTGTGTGAACTAGAGAGGTACTGTCATAACAATAATATTGCTTTAAATATGACTGGATTACCTACAGCCGCACAAGGCTTATTAAAGCAGGCATCCGCATTTCCGGTGCGCGAAAGTGGCAACAAGGAAAAACAAGAGAGTTCATTTGTTGCTCGCTTAGGCTTAGCTACTCTACTTTTTTATAGCGAATCGCAAAAGATGCTCTCTTTTGTCGGCGATGTTTGTTTAAGTGCTTTGCGCTTATTGCGTGGTAAAGCGTGCTTTCGGCAGCGAGATTTGTGGCTGATTATGCAGGAATGCGGCCCAGGTGCTTTGGCGATTGTTACTTTAATTAGTTTATTGGTCGGACTGATTCTCGCTTTTGTCGGTGCGATGCAGTTGAAAATTTTTGGCGCGCAGATTTATGTTGCGAATTTGGTTGGCTTAGGTATGGCAAGAGAAATGGGTGCCATGATGACAGCAATTATTATGGCGGGCCGGACTGGTGCAGCTTTTGCTTCACAACTCGGTTCTATGCAGGTTAATGAAGAAATTGATGCGCTCGAAACTTTAGGCATTTCACCGATAGATTTTCTGGTTTTACCGCGCATGCTAGCGCTGATTATTATGTTGCCCTTATTATGTTTGTATGCCGATTTTATGGGTATTTTAGGTGGCTTAATGGTCAGCGTGTCTTTGCTAGACCTTACGGTGGTTGAGTATTTAATCCAAACCAAATCCGCCTTAGATTTGAATGATTTCTTAACAGGGTTGATTAAAAGTAGTGTTTTTGGTGTGTTAGTCGCTTTATCGGGTTGTTTAAGTGGTATGCAGTGTGGACGAAGTTCATCTTCTGTTGGTGATGCCGCTACCGCAGCCGTAGTAGCGGGTATTGTTAGTATTGTCGTAGCTGATGCAATATTAACTGTGGTTTATCAAATCATAGGTTTTTAATATGAAGGAAGTGCATATAGCGGTAAACGATTTGACTATGGCTTATGATGATTTTGTAATCCAGCAGCAGCTTAATTTTAAGATCCACAAAGGCGATATTTTTATTGTGATGGGTGGTAATGGCTGTGGCAAAAGTACTTTGCTTCGACATCTTTTGGGTTTAAAAAAGCCGGCTCAAGGTGAGATTTATTATCAGGATGCAAATTTATGGGCTATTTCTGAGGTAGAGCGCAAGAAAATTATGCGTAGCAATGGCGTTATGTATCAGAGCGGTGCATTATGGAGCTCTTTAACTTTGGCTGAAAATATTGCTTTGCCCTTAAAAGAGTATACTGATTTAAGTGACCATGAGATTCAGGGGCTGGCTTATTTTAAATTAGCCTTAGTGGGTTTGGTGGGTTTTGAGGAGTATTACCCCTCAGAAATTAGCGGGGGTATGAAAAAAAGGGCAGGGCTTGCGCGAGCTTTGGCTTTAGATCCTGAAATTTTATTTTTCGACGAACCATCAGCGGGTTTAGACCCGGTCAGTGCCAAATTATTAGATGATTTAATTTTGAGTATACAGGCAAGTTTAGGGACAACTATTGTTGTAGTTACGCATGATTTGCCTAGCTTATTTGCGATTGGTACCGATGCTATCTTTCTTGATGGTATGAGTAAAACCTTAATTGCTCAAGGCGCGCCGAATGATTTATTGCAAAACTGCCCCAACCCTACCGTGCAACAATTTTTAAGTCGAGGAATCAATGAGTAAACAAGCAAATCCAACGGTTATTGGGGTTTTTGTTCTAGGGGCGGTATTTATCGCCTTATTAGGTATCACCGTGTTTACCAGTGGTAAGTGGTTTACTGAAAAATCCGAGTTTGTGATTTACTTTAATGAATCAGTCAACGGCTTGAATGTAGGTGCTTTGGTGAAAATGCAAGGTGTGCCTATTGGTAAAGTAACCGATATTCAAGTGCAACTCCATCCAGAAACTAAGCAAATATTAACCCCTGTTTTTATTGAAATAGATCATGCAAAGTGCCAGCAGATTTTGCAGCTAAAAGAAGCTGGTAATAAGCAAATGTTAATGGAGCAGCTGGTCAAGAATGGTTTGCGTATGCAGCTGCAATATACCAGCTTAGTGACGGGGCAATTATATGTGCAATCCTTATTGCAACAAGATACCCCAGTGATTTTAACGGGTCTCAATAAAGATTATGCCGAATTACCAGCAATCGTTTCGAGTAGTGTGCAAGTACAAAAAAGCATTGCTGACATCATGCGAGATATTCAGGCTATTCCTTTTCAGGAGCTGTTTTCGGAGTTATTAATAACCGTTAAAAATATTAAACAAATAACCGGCTCTAAAGAGACCAAGTTGGCGATTAGAAATTTATCGACCTCATTGGCTGAATTGCAAGAAATACTCAAGTCAGTTAAACCACACGCTAGAGCAATTGCACTCAATGCAGAGGGAACGCTGCTGCGAAGTAACCGGCTTATGCGTAAATTAGAAGGTGCGGTAGATCCTTTGTTGGTTGAGGTAAGACAAGCATTAGCGAATACCAATCAAACCTTATTGAGTATTCAAAATAGTGCGAAGAGTGCTGATGGCTTGTTACATGAAGATGCGCCATTGCAGCAAAACCTCAACCGTACTTTGGATGAAATTCAACGTTCGGCAAAATCTTTACGTTTATTAACAGACTATTTAGAGCAGCACCCGGAAGCATTACTACAAGGTAAAAAGGATTAAGTTATGCGATTACGAATTATTGAAATAATCAGTGTGTTACTGGCTTTATCCGCTTGTAGCGTAAGCCCAAAGTCTAATATATATTTGCTAAAAGCCATTGAGCCGGTTCAGGCTAAGTTAGTTGCTCAAAAGCCCATTAGTATTTATTTGCAGTCAGTAAATTTTCCAGATTATTTGGATCGTCCGCAAATGGTGCTACGAAAAGACTCTGTGACCTTGGGTATAGAGCAATTTCAGCGCTGGGGAGAGCCGCTAAACATGTCCTTTGAACGTGTTTTTAGAAGAAATCTGGAAATGCGTTTAGCGCTAGCAAAAGTATTAAGCAAAAAGACTTTTAGTGCCATGTCGTTTGATTATCAGTTGGCTATTGATGTCAGTCGCTTTGATACGGGGGCACAGCAGCAGGCCATTTTGCAGCTTAATTGGGCTATACTAAATGGTTCAGGCAATAAGATTTTATTTTCTAGCCAAGAAGTAATTACAGTACCAATGAAGGTAGATAATTTTCAGGCACGGGTTGAAGCCCAGAGTGTAGCTGTTGCAATTTTGGCTGATAAAGTGGCTGTTCAGCTTAGAGGAATAGAATGATTTTAGAATTCAAAGGAGAGTATTTACGTGAGTAAGCAGGTTAAGGTTTTTTTGTTTTTTGCGGTTCTAAATTTGATAGGGTGTAGTCACCTACCGTTAACAACTCAGGCTTATGTTAAGCAAGTGCATGAAACAAGTAAATTAGAGAGTCATTTTAAAGGTGAAGTATTACAAACCTGGAAAGTAGGGCAGTGGAGTTTATATAAAACCCGATCAATTACGCGTGACGGTGTTTTTCACTTATTTGATTCCACTATAGATAAAGGGTTTCTGAAAATAGTTGTCGCTGCAAAAGAAGGAAATGACTTTTGGGTGGAATTCAGCGTAGTTGCAAATAATGAAGAGCGACAATTTGCTGCATTAATTACCGAGCAGACAAGTGATCAGCAAGTTAAATATTCTGTTAGAGCATTAAAATTGCCTCAGGAACAAGCCATTGTTCTACTGACTGATGCATTGGCGATGCAAGATCAGGCAGAGGAGCAGTACGAGCAAGTGCAGTTATGGCTACATTTACTGTCTTATTCCGTGCGTGAAGGTGTGCAAAGAGATGTTAGTGTGCCAGTTGGCCAGCTTGCTGAAGTTAATGAAGTTCCTATAACTTTATCTTTATTGCTTGGGCAAATGCAAGGATATGTTTGGATGCACAATGCCGTACCTATTTTTCCGGTTGTTAAAGTGGAGTTAAATAAACAGACTGCACGATGGTTCAATACGCAAAAGACTACTGTATTAGTTGATTTTGGTGATTCAGGCCAAGCGCGTTATTTCGCATACGATTAATTAGCTATTGGATTTTTTATGTTAAATATAAAGTTAAGGTTTATGGTAGTTTTATGTGCAGCTTTATTGTTATTTGGTTGCGGCACTGTACGCTTAGAAGTCCCAGAAGGGCGCCAAGTTAGATTGTTAGCGCAGGATGAGTCAGCTGAGGTTAGAGTAGAAAGAACTGTTTGGTTTTGGTTGTGGGGTGGTAAGGCTATATCGGATAACAGTATCAAATCAGATATTGAAAAGTATAAGCTAACAGAAGTGCGTGCTTATACAGTACAAACAATGACCGATAATATCCTCTTAATTGTGACTAGTTTTGTCAGTATTGTTAGGCGAACTTTAGTTGTGGAAGGTAATACGAATGCTAAGACTGTGATTGAATCAGTCAAGGAGCAAAAGTTATGATATTGCGCAGCTTTTTGATATTGTCTTTACTGTCCTTATCAGCTTGTTTTTCAGTGCCGGTTAATGCGCCTTCCGGGCAAAATGTACAAATATTACCTGCTGGAACACCTGTAGAAGTAACAGTACGCTATCAGAAATGGTATGCCTTATGGGGTGTTTTTCCATTAACACCGAGTGATAATGTTGCAGAAATTATCGCGCGTGAAAAGCTGGTTGAAGTGCGTATTTATACCGAAGATTCAATAGAAGATGCAATCTCAGGTTTTTTTTATGTACTGTTGTTTCCTGCTGGGATTATTGTTCCACAAACCATTGTTGTTGAAGGTAATCGTAGTAAGCCTAAGGAATTACAACAGAGTGTTTTTCGTTAAGTTTTAAATTCTACTTGGGAATACATGCAGGCACAGCTCTGAGTGTGATATTAATCCGTTAATTGATATATGAAGCAGAGTTTCTAATTATACAAACGAGAAAAAGCTGCTTATTTTTTCTTGTTATAACATTGTATGAACTTTGTATCATCAAAAGGGAATGTTATGCACACGCATTGTGGAGAGGTGTATTAGGTTAATCTTGAGCCAGCTTTAGGTACTGAAATTAAAAAAATGCACCCCGCTTTGATTATATCGCCTGATGATTTGAATGTCGCGTTGCCAAGAGTGATTATTGCACTTTTAACCAGCAACGGTCAGCCTTTAGGTTGTAGGCCAGAAGTGATTTTTAATGAGCGTTCATCGCGTATTTTGTTGAATCAAATTCGCTCTGTTGATAAGCGGTGTTTATTGGACAAATTGGATGAAATTGATGAAGATTTATGGCATCCAATATTTCTGTAAATAATTGATTAACTTAATATTTTAACTTAGTTAACTAGGGGCAATGGACGATACCAACCTCTAATGTAGATATAGCTTTCACTTTCTGAAATTTTAGTAATAATAAATAAGCGGGCAAGAAAAAAAACTCAAAACCAAAATAAAAAGGATCTTTAAATGAAACAAACTCAATCAAATCGATTTTTGACTGTTTTACGATGCGTAGCGGTACTATTAGTCATATTTTGTCAGGACATGACAGCTTTTGCTGAAGAAAATGCCCGAACTTGGCAGTATATCGGTCCGGAAGGTGGAAAGGTTGGGAAAATTGTGATTAGCCCAAGTGATTCAGCTATTGTGTATGCCGTATCGCAAGGGAAACTGTTGAATAGTACAGATGGAGGTTTTAATTGGCAGCAAGTTGAGCAGGCGGAAGGCATCCCTGTTTATATATCTAATTTATTTGTCTCTCAATCCAATTCTCAGGTTTTAGTCGTAAGTGATACGTCTAGACCATTATCTCTGAAGAGAAGTTTTGATGGAGGTAAGCACTGGAAACCGTTGGCACTTGATGGGACTCCAGATGTAGGCTCGTTTTTTGAGCTGAATAGCCCAGCCTCTAATTCAATAAGGTTAATTTTACGAAACAATGCCAATACTGAACAGCGCGTCGCAGTCAGTGAAGACGAGGGAGCAAATTGGATAGTTTCTCCGCAAGTCATTCAACCAACGGCAGGATACAATTCGATTAAAATTGCAGCAATTGATCCAGTCACTCCGAATATTTTATACAGCCATCTTTTTGATTATATTAATGGAAGGTTTCCTTGGAATAGTAGAGTAACCTTGCATAAAAGTATCGATGGGGGAGCCAGCTGGCAAAACATCATGCCTACAGAATTAAGTTCGCCCGTACATCGAATTAAGATTCATCCGCTAAATAGTGACAGGTTATATAGTATCTTTTTTACCGGTGAAGGCGACTCAACCATTCGGCAATGGCATAGTAGCAGTGATGGTGGAGAAACTTGGCAAAAGTTCATTATTGCTCAGCCAGAAATAAAGATCAATGATTTGATTTTGGATCCATCGAACCCTAATTTTCTTTACGCAAATATTTCCACATTAGGGGGAGCTGGCCATTCGGATGAAATAGTGCTTGCCAAATCTGAGGATGCAGGACAAAGTTGGAAAATAATTCATGCCGGCTTTAAATATGATTGGAACAGTCCGTATGATCATTTGTTTATTGATCCACAAAATAATCAGACTTTATTTTTATCTTCAGACGACGGTATCTTACGCAGTGACAATGGCGGGCAGGATTGGCAAAGTAGTCAGGCGGGAATAAAGTTCGCGGGTGGAAGTCTCATCGTGGCCCAAGATGATCCAAATGTGATGTTTTTATCGACGGATAATGATTTTGATAATGCAACAGTTGGATTTGATGTATTTAGGGCATTGATTAAATCAAATGATGGTGGAGTTCATTGGCAAAATGCTACGCCAAATTTACCAAATGAGCCCTCACTGTGTAAAGAATTCGTTTTAAATCCGGTTAACAATCAGGAGATTATTTGTTCAGCACATACTCGAAGCTATAAAAGCATTGATGGCGGAAACACTTGGGCTTTATTTAAAGCTGCAAGCCTTAAAGATATTACCTACAACTCTGATGGAAGCGTCCTTTACTATCATGTTTATAACCTAGACTCTGGACATGACATCATGATTAAAAGTCAGGAAATCAATGGAATATGGCAGGATACCCAACTGTCATGGGCAGGAGAAGACACCACTAATAAATATGTTTTTCAGGTTTTATCTGTCCCGAATAATCCTCAAATTATTTATCTAGTTGGTTCAGTAAATCGGTCAATCAGTGTGTATAAATCGAAAGATAATGGCGTACACTGGAAAAGACAAATTGGAGCAATAAACGCCCTAGGTAAGTTAATTATTCATCCTAATTATTCTGAGCGCTTGATTTTTCAAGATGGCAAAGCTATTTCTGTATCCATCAATGGCGGTCAGGGTTGGACAGCAATTTCAGAGGCTCTTTTTGCACAGATAGGTACCGAGAATGAAGTCCGGTCGATTGTTTTTAATCCCACAAATCCTGAGGGTCTATTGTTAAATGACACGTCTGGTTTTATTTATGAAAGCAAGGATTTAGGTAAAAACTGGAACTTGATAGAAGATCAAATACCTGAAAAAAATTACACTATAAACCTTGTCGAGCTTCAGTCTACCTCTAGTGATGTTTATGCAGCGACAGATAATGGTGTTTTCAAGTTGGCTGTGCCTGCGGCTACTGAAACTGAAAAAGAGTGTTTATTCAACTGGGCAGAGAAGCATTACTCAGGCTTGTTTAATCCTGCCTTTGCAACGACTAAACAGTACGAAGATTATACCTATCGCTATTACAACAGCACGAATACCTTTCTTGGGTTTTATCAGGGGAAAACGATACATCTATTAAGACCTAATATCTCGCCAGATATTGAATTTGTCGGTTCTATTGAATATTACCAGAACCTTGCAGGGTGTGGCTTCCTTTAGCTAGGTAGGGTGGGCAATCCTTTTTGCCCACCAAATTTACCGACCAAGAAAAATGATTAATTAATGTCCTAAACTGGGTTATTATAATAATGTGAAATGAAAGCTTGAAAAATGGTGGGCAAAAAATCTGTCCACCCTACGTAAAATAAGGACTTGTTGGTATGTCGAATTACCGTCTCTGGTTACATAATGCACTAATCAATACGCGAAAACATTACCCATTTACGATTTATGGCACCCCGTATTGCTGGAAATGCTCGATTAACTTCAGCGCTACCCCGACTTATATGGTTCGATGCTTAATTTGAAAAGTACTTAGTTATGGTATATGTTCCATACCATGTATTACTTTCTTAAGCAGAGTTTAAGCTGGCCCTTGATATTTGCAGTTTGGATAATTGACTCCTTAGATAAGGAAGCAAGTCGAGTGGGCGTAATACGGCAATTTATAATTAGCTGAACGACTCGAAGAGTAAGTGCTAACTAGGCTTTCCCGTTGACCGCAGGAAGCGCAGGTAGGCTATTTAGTTACGTCAAATTTTTAATTAACAGTCTGGAAGTCTATTATGGTTAATCTTGAAAAGGGGGGGAATATTTTATTGGATTCTCTCGGATATACTGATAACACTGTCTTTGTTGGGCTAAACTGGAGTACCAAAAGCACTGATACCATTAATGTTGATGCTAGTGCATTTCTTATTGCTGAAAATGGCAGTGTTCGTAGTTATAAAGATTTTATTTTCTATAACCAGCCATTTGATACAGATAAATGCATTTCCTTAGAATCTGATCCTATTAATGAAGATATGATCAAAGCGTTTAATATCTCATTAAAACTTATTCCGAATGATGTAAAAAAAATACTGTTTGTGCTGACTATAGATGATGCTGAGAAAAACAACCAAGACTTTAGAATGGTTAATAATATCAGCTTACATATTTGTGATAATAATTTAATTAATCAGTCATTAGCAAGGTTTGATATTGAGGCTGAGAATCAAGAAGCATCACTTATGATAGGTGAGCTATATCTCCATGATGATAGCTGGAAATTTAAAGCTATTGGACAAGGATTCAAAGAAGGATTAGGAGCAATTGCTGAAAAATATAAGGTTGATTTGGGGGCCTTATATAAAAACATTAATGATGCTGATATTGTTGATGCGCTTAAAAAAAGACGAAGGGCTCCAAACGAAGTTTTATCAGAACACACGTCGCGTTTATTAAGGGGTATCAAAGAATCGTTGCCAGCGATACATGGAGCTGTTGGACAAAAGCTTAATGAAAGCAACACTAGAATGATATTAGATCGAATATTTGTTGATATTTTTGGATATAAAATAAGTGAAGTAAAAGCTGAACAAGAGATACAAGGAAGACGAGCTGATTATATTTTATCGCCAAATAACAAAGATGTTTTGGTTATAGAGGTAAAGAAAGCAGGAATGGCACTGAGAGAAAAGCAGATTTTTCAGGCCACATCATACGGTGCATACTCTGGTATTAAGTGGGCACTACTGACAAACTTAGTGCAATGGAATGTATTCCATATTTCAACTGAAGATAAAGTCGAAGGGCATTGTGTTTTTTCTGTCGATTTAAGTGAAGGAGTAACGAGGCAAGATGCTGAATTTTTGGTATTAATTTCACGTTACGGCTTAGGAAGAGAAAGCCTATTAGAAAAGCTGTGGTTAGAAACTAATGCATTAAGTGAGAGCAGTATAATTAGTGCTATGTTAACAGGTGACGTTATAACAAAGATCAGATTAACCATTAAGCGAGATAAAGGAATAAGCATCACTAATGAACAGGTACAGCTGTCGTTAGAGAAAATATTACGACTTGATTAATAACAATACTAAATAACTGCCACTAAACAGGCATAGGTAATCGATAGGGCTAGTTTCGGTTGATTTTGTAAAATTTATAATCGTATGCAATTGATCAGTAGGCTCGCTAAAATAGGTAGACAGGATTTTTGCCCACCCTCGGCTGATAAAGTGATTTTGATTTGTTATTGAAAATAAAATTGTAATTTAAGTGAAGCGTTAAGGTTAAAAAATAAGCACATTCAAGTTTTTCCTATAAAGGAGGCTTTATGAATATCATTGTTATTGGCTCGGGTATTGCGGGCGTTACATTTGCTGAGAAGTTGCGGCAGTTATCTGATGCAAATATAACCCTACTCACAACCGAAACTCATGGTTATTATTCTCGGCCTATGCTCTCTCGAGGTTT
>Ga0209081_1000666_pt1 | contig 20717 bp, 11 predicted proteins | sample GOMGulsemesocosm_4_FD_184636 | JGI IMG/M metagenome (GOLD analysis project Ga0209081, IMG submission 184636) | Methane-oxidizing microbial communities from mesocosms in the Gulf of Mexico - GOM15B Gulf of Mexico (SPAdes) (version 2) | ecosystem: Environmental > Aquatic > Marine > Cold seeps... | reverse complement strand
AGCCCAAGCTGATTTGAACATCAACACCAGCTGCAAGATCTAAACGCATTAATGCGTCTACAGTCTTTTCAGTTGGCTCAACGATATCAATCATGCGTTTGTGAGTACGAATTTCATACTGATCACGCGCATCTTTGTTAACGTGTGGAGAAGTCAAAATAGTAAAACGTTCTTTGCGAGTAGGAAGTGGAATTGGACCACGAACCTGTGCACCAGTACGTTTTGCAGTATCAACGATCTCTGCTGTAGATTGATCAATCAAACGATGATCGAACGCTTTCAAACGAATGCGAATTCTTTGATTTGACATTTATCAAATCCCCTTTTTAAAGAACAAAAAAATACATCCCTCTGCTTCCTTATGTACCGGAAGGGGGTGTATTACTTAAAAAACATTCAACGCAAAATTAGCGTTGCTGTATAAGGAAACAACTAAATTGTTATCTCCTTAGTTTGCTTTACGTTGAAAATAAATTTCAAAACATATAAAGCAAAATCACACTCAGTTCACCTGAATGTGGTCGCGTATTATACATAAATATTGCTTTATGACAAGTGTTTATTTTGGCTGTTTAGTTTTCTCACTATTATTTTGCAAGATGGGCAGCCAATAACCAAAACCCCATAACATGGTTTCTACAAAGCTCATTTCTATGTTGCTTTTACTTTTCAATTTATCTTTCATAGCAAAATATTCAAGAAAGTGCACTAAAAGCACAATGCCAGCTAAAACTAAAACATAAAATTGATATTCTGCTGGTAGAGGCGATAACACTAATAAACCTAAGATTGCAAATAGCCATAAACCAATAAGTAAAGCTTTAGTACTAACGATAATAAAATTAAACATCTATATTTCCTAAATTAATGGTCCAACATCATTTCTGCAACTTTTTCGGCTATCGCCATCGTAGGTGCATTTGTATTACCACTGATAAGCGTTGGCATGATAGAAGCGTCAATAACCCTTAAATTGGCAATGCCATGAACTTTTAAGTGAGTATCAACAACCGCCATTTCATCATTGCCCATTTTACATGTGCCTACAGGATGAAAAACCGTACCTAAACGCTCTTTCGCTTTAGCGAAAATCTGTTCATCAGTTTCAAAATTGTTACCTGGATGAACCTCATTATCATAGTGCTGAGCCAGTGCAGGTGCTGATAGTATTTTACGGAGTTGACGCATGCCATTAATTAACACAGTTTTGTCTTTCCCTTTTTCATCCGAAAAAAAGTTAAAATCTATCTCTGGTGCATCTTGATAGTTAGCCGATTTTAGCGACACAGTGCCGGTACTTTCAGGGCGTAATACACAAACATGACATGAAAATCCGTGCTGTGATAACAGCTTAAAATCTCTGCCATTATCATCATATAACAAAGGTAACATATGTAATTGAATATCAGGCCTATTTTCATAGTTATTTGACTTAATGAAGCCACCTGCTTCTAAGATGCTATTAGCAAGTTTACCCTTTCTCCCCACGATAAATTTAATCGTATCAGGTACCATTTTCAATAATCCTGTAGCTGACAGAGTAAAACCGTCAGTTTTTTTACTTTTTACCAATACACAGGCATCTACATGTTCTCGCAAATTTTTGCCCACTCCCTTGAGTTCGTGTACACAATCAATACCATGCTGGGCAAGTTCATCTTTAACACCTATACCGGATAACATGAGTAACTGAGGTGAAGCTATACTACCACCACTTAAAATCACTTCTTTTTTAGCCGTTAACGTTCTCTTATTGCCTTTAACATAAACATCAACGCCATAGGCCTGTTTATTTTTTAATAGAACCTTACTCACTTGAGCATGGGTTAATACCGTCAGATTAGGTCTAGAAAGTACCGGCAACAAATAGGCATGCGCAGCAGAACAACGTTTGCCATCTTTTATCGTACACTGATAATAGCCAACACCTTCTTGGTCACTACCATTAAAATCATCGGTAACTTTGAAACCCGCTTGTTGGCTTGCATCAATGTAGCGTTTACTAATATCATAAAAAACTGGGCGGTCAGTTACCTGTAAGGGGCCATCTCCGCCATGATATTTACTTTTGCCACGACCATTAGTTTCTGATTTTTTAAAATAAGGCAAAATATCATCATATGACCAGCCTTCATTACCTAATTCAGCCCATTGATCATAATCTTGTTTTTGTCCGCGAATGTAAAGCATTGCATTGGTAGCTGAGCTTCCACCTAATCCTCGACCGCGAGGCACAAACATAGGGTCGCCATGACGAATACCTTTTTCAGGCTTTGCATTAAAACTCCAATTGAACTTTTTCAAAAACATAAAGGCTGAAAAGGCACCCGGAGTATTAACTAATATCGAGTTATTATCTGTGCCGGCTTCTAATAAACAAACATTAAATAAGCCACTCTCAGTTAATCTGTTAGCCAAAACACAGCCTGCTGAGCCTCCACCAACAATAATGTAGTCGAAGTCATTTTGTTGCAATTTATTCATATAAGTTACCTTAAATTTCTACTCTTCACCCTTAAGAATCACCTAAGCATGAGTGCTTCTAATGGGGTGCATGCAACTGGCATCCCCCCTATTAACTAGACCAATTAAGTTCAGATTAACGTCCTAAACGTCTAAGTGCAGAAGTTGAAAAATCGGTTCTTTTAACTTTTTTACCCCAAATCATAAAGGTAGGCTCTTGATTGCTTAACCCTGTAACAAGGTATCGACCAGAGTTTAAATCATGCAAAGTTTCAGCAACCATCCAAGGAGTATTAACATCATAAAACTGGATATTATGCGCTTCAGACAGCTTCCATAATTCACCGCGTCCATCGTATTGATCTATCACTGATGCACCCCAAGTATCTTCATCTATAAAGAAAGTGCGCTTAGCATAAATATGTCTAGCACCTTCTCTTAATGTCGCTTCAACTTGCCATACACGGTGAAGTTCATATCGTAAATAATCAGCATTTAAATGTCCCTTTTGCACTAAACTGTCATACTTTGCTGCTGTATCAAGTAACTTATACGAGTTATATGGAATGTATAATTCTTTTTTGCCAATTAATTTCCAATCATAACGATCAGGTGCGCCATTATACATATCATAGTTGTCAGCCGTTCTTAAGCCATCAGTACCTGCACCAGGACCGTCATAAGCAACATTTGGGGCCCGACGAACACGACGTTGTCCGGCATTATAAACCCAAGCTTTTCGCGCTTCTTTAACTTGGTCTATCGTTTCATGCACCATTAAAGCAGTACCGGTTAAACGTGCAGGTGCAGTAATTTGCTGTAAATAATAGAACAAAATATTATCGTCATATTTTGGATTGCGACCACTTTTGAGAAATTCTGGCCAGACTAGTTGATCATTCATTTTTACTGACACAAATGAACCATTTGCTTGCACAGGAATAGTGGTTATAAAGCGCTTCGCTGAACCGCCTCTATAGCGAGTAATATGATTCCAAATAACCTCAGAGCCATTTTTTGCAATAGGAAAAGGTATAGTGGTATCAAAATTAGCCAAACCATTTCCCGATCGAACTAACTCAGCAGTGGTTGCATTTTTCTTTACTACATCATAAAGCTCATTTGAATATGCAGCCGTTCTTCTTGTTTCATAAATAGGCATTTTATAATCAGCATACTTTTCAAACATAGCGATTTGACCTGAGCTTAAGTTATCTTTGTATTCACCAAAGTTTGCATTAGTAATTTCAAATAAAGGTTTATCTTCTGTAAAAGGGTTTTCAGGTCGGCCTGAGTCTTCACTTTTAGTAGAGTTTTCGCTATGTAATCCGCCAGTCCATTTTGGAATAGTGCCTGCTGAATTTGCTTCAATTTCGGCTCCTAATGGCGTTAACGTAGTACCTAATTTTGCGGCTTCTTCTGGAGTAACTTTTGCAAATGTTGTTCCCGCAGCCAGTGATAATACAAGCAAGCTTGCTGTTGTAATATATCTGTTCATAATATTCATTGCTCCCAATTAATATGAAATACCAAAGCTTAAAGAAACAAAGTCTTTGTCTTCAAGAGTATTGTAATCGCCACCAGAGAAGGATTTGAATCCTAAAGTAGCTGTATATTTTTGTGAATAAGATGCCTCCAGAGATAGGCCTAATGTTGTTCTATCTTCTTGGAATTGTGCGCCGGGTTCTGCGCCGTAACCTGAAACATCATGGAACCATGTTAACGTTGGTTTAAGTGCTACACCGGCAAATACATCAGAGTAATCTAACGTGGCTAATAAACGATATCCCCAGGCACTATCAGTAACAAATCCACCAGACTTACCTGTAGGATCCAAACCAAAGACAGGATTACGACCATAAAAGTAGCCTTGCTTACCCATCTCTTCAACGCCATCAGTAAACGTAGCGCCTACTTCACCAATTAAACTTAAACGAGAAGCACCAAGTACTTGTTCATAAAACTGTATCGCTGTGAGTTGTATTTGAGTTACATCGAAGGTATCCCAACCGCGAACATTTGCACCTGAACCACCTGCTATAAGTCGGCTAGTGAAGGGTAATGGTGCTTCAGCTAAAGCGGAAGCTAATACATGGTTACCATTAATTTGTACTGGGGTATCAGGTCGATACGAAACTTCACCAGATAAAGCCATACCACCGACATTGGTAGCAAAACTCACACCGTATAGTTTCAAATCTTCTGGAAACTCCATCGCATAGCCGGGGTTTAAATCATCAAGGTTTGCACGGCTCGAATCAACACCAGCAAGCGCAAGTGCACCTACAAGAGCAGGATTATAAATTGGTGAACCTTCAACTGTCATACCCCAAGGAGCAAAAGGACCTATGGCTGCAGATAAAGGTATATCTCCAAGTTCTGGATGAGGAAGGTTAATGCCATGTAAATCAGAGCGAATTGCATTAATCATCGGTAAACGAGAGTGATAATTCATGTAATAAATACCAAATTCTGTATCGTTTAATGCTTCTGAATAATAACGTACGGCAAGACCGTATTGCCCACCATCATCAGGTTCAATATCTGCTTCACGTTTAGCCGCAAGTCCCAGCGCTAAAGCAGCTTGATCGGGAGCATTTACCGTAACCCAGTTACAACCATCCGCAACAAAGTCAGCGGCTGAGAAATAGGTACCACAAGCATCTACTTGTGTTTTATCCCATTCGTACTGATAAAAAGCTTCAACACTTAAGTTTTCACTTAAACCAATATTTCCATATACTAAACCTACCGGCATCAAACCTTCTTTTAGTGTTGCACCAGGGCGACGCAAGGCACTGACATCCAAAGGATTAATAGCATTTATACCACCTTGAATGAAAGTACTTTCACCCCAACTCACCACTTGACGGCCAAGCCGTAAATCTACCGGTGTCTCGTCAATATCAAATGAGCTATATATATAGGCATCTAATAATTGAATACCAGAAAATTTTGCATTATTGGTAAAGCCATCATCACTCAATGGTGTATTAGGTATATAGCCGTTACCAGAATTACCATGTGGCCGATCGCCATCTTTTAACTCTCTATCATACCAATATTTAAAACGTACAAAGGCGCCAAAATTATCTTTAGATAGTTGAATGTCATGTACACCTTTCACTATTTGAGAAAAGGTTTCACCCTTTTCAAAGTTTTGTGCACCATCATCAGTGGCGCTACTACCGCCAATTGCACCACCACCATTAACATCACTGATAAATGCTGGATCTATTCCCTTTAAACGCCAGCTTGCACCAACAGTCAATTGTGAATTTATTTGTAGCAAAATATCCTTGTCTTCACCAAAGTTAAAGTCGACAGCTTGTGCTGAAGACGCACCAAGCGCCAAGGCAACAACCAAGGATATCGGCTTGATTTTATAGTTATTTTTTAGCATGTTATTCGCCTGTTATTATCGTTGTAATACGTAATTGAACATTTCTTTCTCAATTACATTACGTCAATGATCAGATTAATATTTCGCTAAATGTGCCAACCTATTGTCATTTCGTGCAAAACTCGTAGAATAGAAAAACTTCAAAAATATAGGCAATGCAGTGCAAGATTATTATTCAACATTAACTGGCTGGATGATCCCATTTTCTAGAGCGATGGAAGCGCACAACATAAATACCGCTATGGCACTTGAAGAATGTAATATTTCTCGAGATGTAGTTAGTGATCAAGAATCTCGCATTGCTTCAGAGAAATTCACTCTTCTAATTGAGTACTGTAATAAAAAATTAGCACGTCATGATTTTTCTATTTTAATAGCAGAGCAATTTCACCCCGGAATGTTTCACGCCCTTGGTTATGCGATGATGTCTTCAAATACTTTACAAGATGCATTAGATCGCATAGCTCATTATAAGCGAGTCGTTTCAAACACTTGTAAATTGATTAATCATGAGCGTAATGAACAGTTAGTTTTTGAGATGAATATATTCACTTATGAAGGAACAAACCGACCTGTATTATCACTGATAGCTGTAGAAACCTTTTTAGCAACCATTATCCGTTTTGCCCGAGAGTTAGTAGCATCAGATTTTTCACCAGAAAAGATCTGTTTTGCTTACCCTGCTCCCAGTTATGATGTGACTTATTTAGCGGATTTTTTTAATTGTGAAATAGAGTTTAATTGTAGTCAAACAGCGCTTCTATTTAATTTAAAGCAAACAAAAGAAAAATTAATGTGTGGCAATCCATTAATAACTCATAACCATGAAAAAATGCTAGATGAATTTATGGCGAGAGTTGATAAAAATGATTTAAGTCATGTTATCAAAAATAAAATTTTTGATTTATTACCGCTCGGCGCTCCATCACAAACTGAAATAGCTGAATACCTTGGCATGAGTTTGCGTAATTTACAAAGAAAGTTACATGACCAGGGCACAAGCTATAAAGAAATATTAGAAAACACTCGCAAAAAATTAGCCATGGATTACATTGTTCAGCAGCATCTAAGCCTGAGTGAAATTGGTTATTTAGTGGGTTTTTCGAGTGTAGGCAACTTTAATCGGGCATTTAAGCGTTGGACTAATCAAACGCCAGGTGATTATCGACAGAGCAAAAAAGCATAACAAGTTAGCAATTAACTACTACAATCTCATTTTCTTCAAAATACCTGTGTTGCAAAGATAATCATTTGGCACGTTTAACACCTCTCAAGTTATCTTTGTTCATCAATACTAATAAGCATAATTTTTTCACTTATTAGGTTTTCTATGCACACACCTTATATTGCCTTTAGCATGATAAGTTTGCTGCTTGTTACTTTGCTAGGTTCACTCCTTAATGTAACTCAAGCAAACAGTTCATTAAATTTATTAGAATTACCCGCTAGAGAAAGTTCGTTAGCCAGTAGAAGTGTACTTATGGCAATGACGCCAAATAATGGCGCTATTCTAGTCGTAGGTGAACGCGGACATATTATCAACTGGCAAAACAACAATGATTGGCAACAGCAACAATCTCCGGTCAGTGTTGCAATAACCGACGTAACGATACTATCTGATGGTAGTAAAATAGCCGTTGGCCATGAAGGTGTTATTCTTAAAGCTGATAATGAAAGCACAACATGGCGTAAAGTGTTCACGGGTGCTGAGTTAACCAAGCTCAAAATAGCGTTAATGCAAAAGCAGCATGAAGCTTTAGAGCAGATAGCCATTAAAACTAAAAATGAGGATGAACTTGAAGAGCTGGCCTATCAACTAGATGATTTAACCTTTTTTATTGAAGAAAATCAATTAGAATTGGAGTCTGGTCCGAATAAGCCACTATTATCTGTCACACGCACTTCAAACGATACATTATTTGCCTCAGGTGCTTACGGTACACTCCTCGTCAGTAAAGACAGGGGTGAAACTTGGCAATTAATAAACGATCAACTTGATAACCCCGAAAGCTTCCATCTTAACAGTGTAATTAGTACATCAAATGATCAACTTTATATCGTGGGTGAAAACGGCACTGCATTTCATTCTGACAATTTAGGCCAAACATGGTCAGCAATGACACTGCCATATTCCGGTAGCTTATTTGGCATTATCTCTAAAGTTGACAACACCAACAAAGCTAATGATAAAACACAACTTGTCGCGTTTGGCTTGCAAGGAAATTTAATGATATCCCTTGATGGTGGTACGAATTGGCAGCATAAAAAATTGCCAACCGGAGCAAGTTTACTTGGGGGAAGTTTTTCTAAACAAGGCAGTGCATTCTTAGTTGGCCACGGCGGCATTGTTGTCAATTTCACTCCTTCAAATCTAGCATCATTGATCATTAAAAAACACCCTTCAGGCGCTGCGTTTTCAAGTGTCTTAGTTAAAGAGAACGCATTAATTCTTGCCGGACAATTCGGTATTTCTAAATGGCTAATTAAGGAGTAAAGAAAACTGATGTCACTTAATAAATCTACACATTCACCGAGTAAATTAGAACAACTAATAGAAAATTTTGTTTTTAAACATCGTGCCTTAATGATGACTATAATATTTACCTGTATTGCCTTGTTAACTCTACAAGCAGTTCAAGTAAAGCCAGAAGCTAGCTTTACTAAAATGATCCCCGGCTCTCACTCTTATGTTAATAATTTCTTAAAATACCAGAAAGAGCTCTCTGACTTGGGTAACGTAGTTCGCATAGTTGTTCAAAGCAATGACAGTGATATTTTTAATGCTGACTTTCAACAAACCTTAAAACAAGTAACCGATGAGGTTTTCTTTATTCCGGGCATAAGTCGTGATGGTTTGAAATCTTTATGGACCCCTAATGTACGTTGGCAGGAAGTAACTGAAGAAGGGTTTGTTGGTGGTGCTGTGATCCCTGATGGTTATGATGGCTCTGCAGAGATGATTGAACGAGTTAAAGCGAATGTTTTCAAGTCAGGGCAAATAGGTGTTTTAGTCGCGAATAACTTTCAATCAGCTATAATTTTAGCGCCATTACAGGACATTAATCCTGAGACAGGTTTATCGCTTGATTACCGAGAATTATCAACAATTTTAGAGGAGAAGATCCGAGACAAATATAGTAATGAGAATATCACCATACGCATCGTCGGTTTTGCAAAAGTAGTGGGTGATTTAATTGATGGCGCTTTACAAGTGGTTGCCTTTTTTGTGTTAGCCGTTGTTATCACTTTTGTTTTACTTTGGCTTTATTCACGGTGCCTACGTAGCACGGTATCAGTATTAGTTTTTTCCATTTTTGCAGTGTTTTGTCAATTAGGTATTTTGAACTTACTCGGCTTTGGTATAAACCCTTATTCGATGTTGGTGCCTTTTTTAGTCTTTGCCATTGGTGTCAGTCACGGTGTTCAAATTATCAATTCGATTATCCACCATAGTGTAACAGGTGCTAGTAAAATAGATTCCGCCAAACTAGCATTTCGCTCACTTTATATTGCTGGCATCACGGCTTTAGTTAGCGATGCTATCGGTTTTACCACCTTAATGGTTATTGATATTGAGGTTATTAGAGAATTAGCTATAGCTGCCAGTATTGGTGTCGCTATTATTATTGTCACCAACTTAATTGCTTTACCTATTTTAATGAGTTACATCGGGGTTTCTCCTGCAGGCTTAAAATACGCGCAAGATTCAGCTCACAATACAGGAATTGTTGAGGGGTTATTTAAAAATTTTGCTAAACCTCCATTGGCTAAAATAGCCTTAGCCGTTGGCATAAGCTGTTTGGTACTTGGTTTATATTTTTCTCAAGCGATGAAAATTGGTGATTTGGACGCGGGCGCTCCAGAGTTAAGAGCTGACTCTCGCTACAACTTAGATAACGCCTATATTGTTGATAATTATAGTACTAGCACAGATTTATTTGTCATCATGGTAAAGACTGACGTCGAGCAATGCGCTCAATATCAAACGTTAGTTTGGGTAGATCAGTTTCAATGGCAATTACGCAATGTTGCTGGTGTTCAAGCGGTAAAATCAGTTGCCGACGTATCAAAATTCGGCCTTTTTGGTATGAATGAAGGCTCACTGAAATGGTATGGCTTAAATCGAAATCAATTGATGACGAATGCTTCATTATCAAAAACACCACAAGGTTTGATGAATAAAGACTGTTCTATGGTGCCAGTGTTGGTTTTCCTCAATGATCATAAAGCACAAACTTTAGACAATGTAGTTAAAGCCGTCGAAAAATTTAACGCGACAAATCAGATTGATGGTATAGAATTTCTCATGGCCGCAGGCAACGCTGGTATAGAGTCGGCTACCAATATGGTCATAGAAGAAGCACAAACTGAAATGTTAGTTTGGGTTTATTCCATTGTTATTGTTATTTGTTTAATTACCTTTAGAAGTGGTCGTATCGTTGTCTGTATCATCACCCCCTTAATATTAACCAGTATTTTGAGCCAGGGCTTAATGGGTGTGTTAGGCATTGGCGTGAAAGTAGCAACCTTACCAGTCATTGCTTTGGGTGTTGGTATTGGCGTTGATTACGGTATTTATATTTTTAGTAAAGTTAAAGAAGCGCTAGGCCAAGGCAAGTCGTTATATATGACCTATCGTTATGCGTTAAACCAAACAGGTAAAGCTGTCGCTTTTACTGGTATAACCTTAGCCATTGGTGTCGCCACATGGGTATTTTCACCGATAAAATTCCAAGCTGACATGGGAATATTACTCACCTTCATGTTTATTTTTAATATGTTGGGGGCACTTACCCTCATTCCTGCCATTGCATGGCTACTTAATATAGGCTCAAACAGGAGTAAAAAATAATGACTGAAATAACCACAAAAGCAGCACTAGAAAATACCTTTTTGCAGCAAAAAAAATATTTTGCTGACAACACTTACCCAAGTTATCACGATCGCATTAATGATTTGAAAAAATTAAAAGCACTAATGATAAATAATCAGCAAGCACTCATTGATGCTATGAGTCAAGATTTCGGTCATCGCAGCGCAGAAGATACAAAAATTGGTGACATTCTTACGACTGTCATGGGTATTAATTACACCATCAAAAAACTCAAAAAATGGATGAAGCCAGAAAAGAAACATATCGGCATCTTATTTCAGCCAGCAAAAGGTGAAGTTGTTTATCAACCTAAAGGCGTGATTGGCATTATTGCCCCTTGGAATTACCCTGTATTTCTAGCCTTTGGGCCATTAACAGCAGCATTAGCCGCAGGTGATACTGCGATGATCAAAATGAGCGAATACACGCCTAAAACAAATAGCTTATTAGCAAAACTTGTTGCAAGTGCATTTCCTATTGAACAAGTCGCCATTGTGTGTGGTGAAGCTGACATGGCTGCGGCATTTTCAAACGTGGCTTTTGATCACTTATTTTTCACAGGCTCTACAGGCGTAGGTAAATTAGTGATGCAGGCCGCTGCGCTAAATTTAGTACCTGTTACTCTAGAATTAGGTGGTAAATCACCTACAATCATTGATAACGATATAGATATAAAAACCGCAATCAGTCGATTAATTCTCGGAAAAACACTTAACTCAGGACAAACCTGTGTTGCACCTGATTATATTTTTTGTCCACAAAATAAAGTGGCAGAATTGATCCAAGCCTTTCAAACACACTATCAAAGTATGTACCCTAAAGTGCAAGAAAATAATGACAGCACTTGTATAATTAATGATGCACAAAAAGCACGTATTGATAGCCTGTTGGTTAATGCCAAAGAGCGGGGTGCAAATATTATCCCTTTATTACAAGAAAGTGGTAAAGCCCAATCAAGAAAAATGCCTTTAACACTACTGACTAATGTCAATGACGACATGGCTGTTATGCAGGAAGAAATCTTTGGCCCTTTATTACCTATAATTGGCTATAAAGACGTATCGGAAGCAATAGATTATATCAACAGTAAACCTCGTCCGCTTGCCTTATACATCTGCAGTTTCAACAAGTCGTTTCAACAACAAATTTTATTAAACACTCATGCAGGGGGTGTTTGTATTAATGAGGCTGCTTTTCACGTTGCTATTGATGATTTACCCTTTGGCGGTATTGGTGCATCGGGCATGGGGCAATATCATGGTAGTGAAGGTTTTAAAACCTTTTCTCACGGAAAGTCAGTACTATCACGAGGAAGAATAAGCTTAGGGTCATTATTATTCCCACCTTTTGGGAAGAGAATCCATCAGCTTTTATTTAAATTATTCATTCGATAATTGACTTAGTAAAATCAATTATCTACTCAATTACCATTTTATACTGTTTTGTTTCTATGCTTGTTCTACACTATTTATTCTAAAGCTCAAACAGATCTAGTTACTTAAGGAAATCACATGACTAAACTTTGGTTCAAAAATTATCCAGAAAACGTGGCTCATGAAATAGATTTAAACCGTTATGACTCTTTAGTAGATTTATTTCAGCAAACAACGGCTAAATATAAACAGCAAACCGCCTATAGCAATTTTGGCGCTGAGCTCACCTTTGAGCAACTGGATGAGCTATCCCATTCTTTTGCCGCTTTTTTACAAAGTAAATTAAATATTGCTAAAGGTGAACGTGTCGCGTTGATGTGTCCAAATACGTTATGTTTTCCAGTAGCCATGTTTGGCATAATTCGTGTTGGCGCTGTGCAAGTAAATGTTAACCCTATGTACACAGCGCGCGAGTTAGCGCACCAACTTAACGACGCCCAAGTTGACACCATCATTGTATTTTCTCCATCCACTACAATGTTAGCTGATATTATCGATAAAACGCGTGTTAAAAATGTAATCACCGTTGATTTAGATGATTTAGTAAATAAAGGCTTACCTTGTGCGCCTGTTGATGAGCGTTTGACCGAAACAATTAGTTTCACTGATGCCTTAGCTCAGGGCGAAAACATTGAACTGTCTGAGCCAACACTTAGTCAAGATGATTTATTGTATTTGCAATATACCGGCGGTACTACGGGGTTGTCTAAAGGCGCTATGCTTAGCCATGGCAACTTAATTGCCAATATTTTGCAATTCCAAGAGTTTTCCAAAAATCATATTCACTATGGTAAAGACGTGGTTATTACCGCCATTCCGATGTATCACATCTTTGCTTTGATGGCGAACACACTAAGCTATTTCACCTTTGGCGCTAAAAATGTTCTAGTCACTAATCCTCGTGATATGCCCAGTTTTGTAGAAATATGGAAAAACACGCCTGCAACTATCTTCACCGGCGTAAATACTTTATTCAATGGACTATTGCATACTCAGGGCTTTGATCAAGTAGATTTCTCGTCATTAAAACTTTGCATTGGCGGCGGTGCGGCAGTACAACAAGCGGTTGCGGATAAATGGCAGCAAGTGACAGGCGTAAGACTACAAGAAGGTTATGGTTTATCAGAGACTTCACCTGTATTGTCATTAAACTTTGGCGCTACTAATAATGGTAAGGAAGTCTATATTCCAGGTATCGGCGTACCTCTACCTAATACCGACATTTCCATTCGAGATGATCTGGGTAATAGTGTTGTGCAAGGAGAATCTGGCGAATTATGTGCTAAAGGCCCACAAGTCATGTCGGGTTATTGGAATAATGCTGAAGCAACAGCAGAGTGCATGACACATGACGGTTATTTCAAAACGGGCGATGTCGCACTGCTTGACGACACTGGATTTTTTCATATTGTAGATCGCAAAAAAGACATGATTAATGTGTCTGGTTTTAATGTTTACCCTAACGAAATAGAAGCAGAAGTTGCTCAAATGAGTGGCATATTAGAGTCCGCTTGTGTCGGCATGGAAGATGCTAAAACAGGCGAAGCAGTAAAACTATTTGTCGTTACAGATAAAGAGTCAGAAGATGCAAACATGACAGAGCAAGATGTCATCAGTTTTTGCCGCCAAGGGTTGACCGCATACAAAATACCAAAGCAAGTGGTGTTTATTAATGAAATTCCTAAATCTAGCGTCGGTAAATTATTGCGCAGAGAGTTAAGGTAATTTTATGATATTGATATTAGTCTGTTCAAGATAATAACTTAATGGCTAAAAAAATGCGGGAGTTGGATTCAAGTAAAATCTATTCAACTCTTGCATTAATTAAACAGACCTAAAACTAGACGGTGTTTTTCCCGACCATTTTTTAAATGCAGCTCTAAAATTTGAAACATCACTAAAACCTATTGAACAGCCAATATCTTCAATGGTGAGCTGCGTTGCAAGTATTAATTTTTTTGCTGCTTCATAGCGTAGCTCTTTAACTATATCTCTGAAACATGTCCCTTGTTCTGATAACTTTCTTCTTAATGTTCTTGGAGTCATACATAAATAGCTAGCAAGATCTTCAGAGCAAAGCTCTTTATGCATATTCGCCGCGATCCATTGGTTTGTGGTAATCAAAAATTCATTTTTAGCCGCTATTGAGTTTAATACCATATCGCATTGGTCCAATAATAATGGCATAGCAAAAGGATTGCTCCTTGGGGTCGATAACAGCAGTTTTTCATTGGTTAGAACAAACTCATTATGAGGACTTCCATAAGTTATAGGGCACTGAAAATGATCTTCATATAATTGATAGTTTTTAGGCCTCGCAAATGTAAACCTTAGTTCATCAAAAACAAACGTTTTGTCGTTTATACACTCTATAACTAAAGACAAGACGATTGCACATTGAAGCTCAATATTAAATTCAACTAAATCATTAGCTAAAAGTAAATCTTCAAAACGGTAATATGACAGCCCCTTCTCTTCATCTATGTGTAATGACATAACTACAGTTTTCGTCACTAAATTATGATATCGAATAGAGTATTCTAAAGTCGCACGTAAACCTTTACAGCACAAAAGTGTGCAGCCATACAAACCATAATCATTAACTTTGATTGATTTGCCGATCAAAATACTAAGAGCAGGGATCTTAAGTGACAATACATTTCGATAAAATGTCACTATTTGTTCTTTGTTAACTTTATAATCACGGTTGTTTAATTCATACGGTGGGATATCTGTACCTTTTAATAACACCGATGTGCACACACCATTTTTAGCTAAAATAGCCGCAATAAAACTAAGTTTATGGGCAAATACTTGTCCAACAACTTTAGCCGGCAAGTCATTTTCAAATGTCATATCACTATTTCTTCTTGTCACCATTAATTACAGTTAACCATCAAATAGACCGCTTTACACTCCTTTTTGACCGAATTACACCTTATTTTTACTATAACTCGCGCTTATATTATAAGCGAAACTATAATAACTATACGGAAAATAACATGAAAAACATGGGGAAAAAAAGATTTTTTGCTTTAAGCGCTTGTGCTTTAGCAATAAGCAGCGCTTCGGCACAATCAAACAACGAACAAGAGAGTGCCAAACAGTCCGCTTTAGAAGTGATTCAGGTAACCGCACAAAAGCGCTCTGCTGATGCTCAAAAAACACCAATATCACTCAATGTGCTTAGTAGCGATGATTTAAAAGAGAAAGGCATAGAAAAAATAGATGACTTGCAATATTCAGTGCCTAATCTTCATATGACTGAAACGGGAATCTCTACTCAAATTTATATTCGCGGCATAGGTACAGGGAATAACCAAGGCTTTGAACAATCAGTAGGTCAATATATTGATGGTGTTCATTATGGTCGTCAGCAATTATTAAGAATGCCTTTTCTCGATTTAGAACGTGTTGAAGTATTAAAAGGACCGCAATCAATTTTATTTGGTAAAAACTCCGTTGCGGGTGCACTTAATTTAAGTTCAGCTAAACCCACTCAAGACTTGAACGCTCATTTTGATGTTTCTTACCAACCAGAGTTCGGTGCAACTGAAATTAACGGTATGGTATCAGGCGGTTTAAGCGATACACTCTCGGCCCGTGTTGCCATTCGTGATTACCAAGAAGATGGTTATATTGAAAACAGCTTTAAAAATAAAGATGAAACTACGAGAGATGAACAAGCTTATCGTTTGAGTTTATTATGGGAACCAAGCGATAGCACAAATATTTTACTTAAAGTAGAGCATGACGAATTCAATGGTGATGGCCGTCAAATTGAAATTGTTCGAGATGATCCTAATGTATCTACTGGTTTAACTTTTAACGAATATCTTGGTTTATTTGGTCACCCCGGAGGAATCACCGAAAGTGAACTGAATTTTGAACGTCAAGCTGACAATGCTGAGTTTAGCCATAATGAATTAGATAATATCACGTTAACTGCTAATACTATGTTTAATGATTACACATTAACGTCAATTACCAGTTTAGTTAGTTATGAATTTACCGAAGAATGTGACTGTGATTACGTGGCTGCTCCCGTATTTAACGTAGATATTCATGAAGAATACCAGCAATTTAGCCAAGAACTTCGCATAGTATCGCCACTAAGTGATACTTTTGATTGGATTGGTGGCTTCTATTTTCAACGTAGCGAAACTGATTTTGATGATCGTATAAAAGTACCTGCCAACAGTATATTACCGTTAGCTAATCCGGCATTAGCTCCCATTGCTGATACAAGTGCAGGGCGTAATTACACATTAGATAGCAATATGTGGTCTGCATTTTTTCAAGGTAATTTTCATGTTACTGATGATTTAACAGTTACCGCTGGTGCCCGCTATACTTCTGAAAAGAAAGATGGTCACAGAGAAATGAATATCAGGGAATTAGCCAACAGCACAATTGGCAGCGGAGATATTGTTGCTGATCCAATGGCAGCAATTTTGTACGATGTTGGTTTTGCTATTCAAAATGAGCAAAGCCCCCTGTCTCTTGAAGGTCATAATTTAACTAGCTCTAGAGATGAGTCTTCTTTCACACCGCTTATTAATGTTCAGTACAAAATTAATAATGATGTAATGACTTATATCTCTGCAAGTACGGGCTTTAAAGCTGGTGGGTTTGATGCCAGAGGTAATAATATTGATTCTTGGGAGTTTGAAGAAGAAGAAGCAACCTCTTATGAATATGGTATTAAATCTTCATTATTTGATAATACATTAGAAGTTAACCTAGCAATATATCGTACTGAATATGACAACTTACAAATTAGTCAATTTGATGGAACCTTAGGTTTTAATGTTGGTAATGCTAAAGATACCTTAGTACAAGGGCTAGAAGTTGATGGGCGTTGGTTAGTGTTAGATTCTGATGTTGGCACATTAACCATGAACTACGCTTTTGCTTATTTGGATCATGAATTCAAAGATTTCAAAAACGGTAACTGTTATAACCGCCAAGTACCAGATGGCGACATTGGCCCCGGCGGTGTTCAATTATGTGATTTCACTGGAAAGTCAGGGCAATATACACCTGAGTTTACCACCACAATCGGCTTTGACTATTTTCAATCGATCTCATTCTTAGGGTTTGAATATTTTCGAGCTAACTTAGGGTTTTACCATACAAGCGAACAAAATGTTCATCCTAACCTAGATCCTCTTTATGATGTTGATGGTTATACCAAAATTGATGCGCGCATAGCACTAGAAGCGGAAAATTGGAGTATCGCGCTATTTGGTAAAAACCTGACCGATGAAAAGGTATTAACTTATGCTGGTAACGCGCCACTATCTGGCAGCAGCTTCGGCACTAATACTTTCTATGGCTTCGTTGACCGTCCTGCAACTATTGGCTTACAAGTTCAGTATGATTTTTCTGATTAATTTCTCAGAGTAAATATACTTAGAAGGCGAAAATATCGCTATTTTTTTCGCCTTCCTATTTTATATTTTCGAGACTCAAAGCTTTATAGTATCTATACTCAACGCATTTCAATAGGTGACTTTTTCTATTGTGAGTATATTCCTAAATCTAATTTTATCACTGTTGTTATTTTAAGGTCTTACAATGACTAAACCTTGGTTCAAAAACTATCCCAATAATATCGCTCAACAAACTGATGTGACTATTTATAAATCGCTCATCGATTTATTTCATCAAACAACGGCTAAATATAAACAGCAAACCGCTTATAGTAATTTTGGCGCTGAGCTCACCTTTGAGCAAGTGGATGAGCTATCCCGTTCTTTTGCCGCTTTTTTACAAAGTAAATTAAACATTGCTAAAGGTGAACGTGTCGCGTTGATGTGTCCAAATACGTTATGTTTTCCAGTAGCCATGTTTGGCATAATTCGTGTTGGCGCTGTGCAAGTAAATGTTAACCCTATGTACACAGCGCGCGAGTTAGCGCACCAACTTAACGACGCCCAAGTTGACACCATCATTGTATTTTCTCCATCCACTACAATGTTAGCTGATATTATCGATAAAACGCGTGTTAAAAATGTAATCACCGTTGATTTAGATGATTTAGTAAATAAAGGCTTACCTTGTGCGCCTGTTGATGAGCGTTTGACCGAAACAATTAGTTTCACTGATGCCTTAGCTCAGGGCGAAAACATTGAACTGTCTGAGCCAACACTTAGTCAAGATGATTTATTGTATTTGCAATATACCGGCGGTACTACGGGGTTGTCTAAAGGCGCTATGCTTAGCCATGGCAACTTAATTGCCAATATTTTGCAATTCCAAGAGTTTTCCAAAAATCATATTCACTATGGTAAAGACGTGGTTATTACCGCCATTCCGATGTATCACATCTTTGCTTTGATGGCGAACACACTAAGCTATTTCACCTTTGGCGCTAAAAATGTTCTAGTCACTAATCCTCGTGATATGCCCAGTTTTGTAGAAATATGGAAAAACACGCCTGCAACTATCTTCACCGGCGTAAATACTTTATTCAATGGACTATTGCATACTCAGGGCTTTGATCAAGTAGATTTCTCGTCATTAAAACTTTGCATTGGCGGCGGTGCGGCAGTACAACAAGCGGTTGCGGATAAATGGCAGCAAGTGACAGGCGTAAGACTACAAGAAGGTTATGGTTTATCAGAGACTTCACCTGTATTGTCATTAAACTTTGGCGCTACTAATAATGGTAAGGAAGTCTATATTCCAGGTATCGGCGTACCTCTACCTAATACCGACATTTCCATTCGAGATGATCTGGGTAATAGTGTTGTGCAAGGAGAATCTGGCGAATTATGTGCTAAAGGCCCACAAGTCATGTCGGGTTATTGGAATAATGCTGAAGCAACAGCAGAGTGCATGACACATGACGGTTATTTCAAAACGGGCGATGTCGCACTGCTTGACGACACTGGATTTTTTCATATTGTAGATCGCAAAAAAGACATGATTAATGTGTCTGGTTTTAATGTTTACCCTAACGAAATAGAAGCAGAAGTTGCTCAAATGAGTGGCATATTAGAGTCCGCTTGTGTCGGCATGGAAGATGCTAAAACAGGCGAAGCAGTAAAACTATTTGTCGTTACAGATAAAGAGTCAGAAGATGCAAACATGACAGAGCAAGATGTCATCAGTTTTTGCCGCCAAGGGTTGACCGCATACAAAATACCAAAGCAAGTGGTGTTTATTAATGAAATTCCTAAATCTAGCGTCGGTAAATTATTGCGCAGAGAGTTAAGGTAATTTTATGATATTGATATTAGTCTGTTCAAGATAATAACTTAATGGCTAAAAAAATGCGGGAGTTGGATTCAAGTAAAATCTATTCAACTCTTGCATTAATTAAACAGACCTAAAACTAGACGGTGTTTTTCCCGACCATTTTTTAAATGCAGCTCTAAAATTTGAAACATCACTAAAACCTATTGAACAGCCAATATCTTCAATGGTGAGCTGCGTTGCAAGTATTAATTTTTTTGCTGCTTCATAGCGTAGCTCTTTAACTATATCTCTGAAACATGTCCCTTGTTCTGATAACTTTCTTCTTAATGTTCTTGGAGTCATACATAAATAGCTAGCAAGATCTTCAGAGCAAAGCTCTTTATGCATATTCGCCGCGATCCATTGGTTTGTGGTAATCAAAAATTCATTTTTAGCCGCTATTGAGTTTAATACCATATCGCATTGGTCCAATAATAATGGCATAGCAAAAGGATTGCTCCTTGGGGTCGATAACAGCAGTTTTTCATTGGTTAGAACAAACTCATTATGAGGACTTCCATAAGTTATAGGGCACTGAAAATGATCTTCATATAATTGATAGTTTTTAGGCCTCGCAAATGTAAACCTTAGTTCATCAAAAACAAACGTTTTGTCGTTTATACACTCTATAACTAAAGACAAGACGATTGCACATTGAAGCTCAATATTAAATTCAACTAAATCATTAGCTAAAAGTAAATCTTCAAAACGGTAATATGACAGCCCCTTCTCTTCATCTATGTGTAATGACATAACTACAGTTTTCGTCACTAAATTATGATATCGAATAGAGTATTCTAAAGTCGCACGTAAACCTTTACAGCACAAAAGTGTGCAGCCATACAAACCATAATCATTAACTTTGATTGATTTGCCGATCAAAATACTAAGAGCAGGGATCTTAAGTGACAATACATTTCGATAAAATGTCACTATTTGTTCTTTGTTAACTTTATAATCACGGTTGTTTAATTCATACGGTGGGATATCTGTACCTTTTAATAACACCGATGTGCACACACCATTTTTAGCTAAAATAGCCGCAATAAAACTAAGTTTATGGGCAAATACTTGTCCAACAACTTTAGCCGGCAAGTCATTTTCAAATGTCATATCACTATTTCTTCTTGTCACCATTAATTACAGTTAACCATCAAATAGACCGCTTTACACTCCTTTTTGACCGAATTACACCTTATTTTTACTATAACTCGCGCTTATATTATAAGCGAAACTATAATAACTATACGGAAAATAACATGAAAAACATGGGGAAAAAAAGATTTTTTGCTTTAAGCGC
>Ga0209081_1000664_pt1 | contig 20786 bp, 16 predicted proteins | sample GOMGulsemesocosm_4_FD_184636 | JGI IMG/M metagenome (GOLD analysis project Ga0209081, IMG submission 184636) | Methane-oxidizing microbial communities from mesocosms in the Gulf of Mexico - GOM15B Gulf of Mexico (SPAdes) (version 2) | ecosystem: Environmental > Aquatic > Marine > Cold seeps... | reverse complement strand
TTTCTTGTAACGAAGCTTCATCAACAATGAAGTCTGATGCCATCACCCCAACGGCTACAACAACAAATGTAACTATCGAAAGAGCGATTAACATAAATAAGCCTGAAGAAAACACAATTTTATATTTCTTCAGGTGATCCGAAGTATCAAGCTTACATAACTCTCTTTCAATAGCCGTAGACAATCCCATACTTAAAATACCTAAGTACCCAACTATAGAGTTTATTAATATCCACAAACCATAACTTTTTAGTCCTAGCTGACTTATGAGAAAGGGCATTAAAATAATGGCACCAACAATCTCAATACCTTGTCCTGCTCCTAAAAATAAAGAACTTTTTATCGTTTTTTTATGACTTTCCATATCCGTCTATTCGTCTTTTAATTAAGTTGCAAAATTGGTGTTTTATTAAGTTGACCTAGTCAAGTCAATTGGCCAGGTTAAGTAATACTTTATTACATTAGAACTCTCACGATGATATAGAAAGCAATGAGACTAAAAAAGGACATAATTATAACCGCCCTCGTGATAGTTTGGTTGCTCCTGCGTATATCCTCGCTAGTTACATATTTATTATCAATATAAAATACATGAGCCATTGAAATAGACATTATGACCATCCAAATAACGCTATAACTTCGGCTAATAAAAAAGGCAGTCACTAAAAATCCAATCATTGCATAAAAAAGTGCTGACGCTAACAGTTTTGATTGTTCAAAATTTTCATCCCATAATGTTTGCTTTTTAGTCTCTACTTGCAATCGGTTTTGCATAATTTCGAATAATTTATATAACGGAAAAACTGTGGCAACAAACCAAAGAATATAGCCAATTATTCCCAATTCAGCTAATACTAGCGCATAAGAGTTATGTGCAGTTAAATAATGATATTCAGTGAAGTTTTTCATTCCTACACCTACAAAGGGGTGGCTTTTAAAAAGATCTATAGCGGTATACCATGCCTCTATTCTTTGCCCTGCACTTTGTTCTTCACTATCAATTGCTCTAAACATTCCCATAACAATATAAACAAGAGGTAGAGAAACCCCTCCTATCAACATTGTTTTAATTTTACCGTATTTAAAATAACCATACACGGTCATTAAAGACAAAACACCCACTAAAGAACCCCGTGAATTGGTTTTGTATATTCCCCAAAGCAATAAAAAAATCATTAATGCCATTAAAATTTTTATAGCTGTATTTTTACAGCTATTGTAAAAGTAAAAAGCAAAAGGAATGTTAATTAATAAATACATGCCTAAATCATTTGGGTCATTGAATATTCCCAAAAAGCTAATTCTACTCCCTTGAGATAAACCTTCGCCTGACCAACCAACCCCTATTGGTGAGTTAAGCTGAGAATAGCCATGAGCAAGCATTACGCCACTAGCAATTAAACAAGATGCCAATATTTTCCTTATGCAAATTTCGTCATATAAAAGCGAAGTGAAAAGCAAAGAAGGGATAATGACAGAGATAACAAACCCGGTTGCCGAATACACCCCACCCATCATCCAAGAGTTTCTAATGCCAGAGAGTAGTACAATAATAATGATCCCAAATAAGCAACCTGTGTGTACTGAAAAGTTTTTTGGTTTTTGTTGTAAGAAATAAAACAAAAAAGAAAGGATTAAAAGTATTCGAATATAGGGGAATTCAATACTATGATTTAAGCTCCATTCGTGAGGCCTTACCAATATTGATAAGGTATACAGCATTAAGAAAAAAAACCCAATTTTAGAATCTACTTTTTTAATTTTAGGTGTGTATTTAGACACTTACTAATCTTATTTTTAATTGACTGGGCACCATACTTTAACAGTTGCAATAAATTTCTAACACCTTTTTTATATATAGTTATATGTAAGACGTCTTGTGATGGTTTTGAAAATGTTGCTTTGTAAGAGTTTACTATCGACCCTTTCATAAAATCGTAATGTTTTTCTTTTTGTTCAATACTATTTTGAATTTCGTATAGGTGTAATAAGCTACCTGCAGAAATATTTGGACGAAAACCCAAATTGGCTCCCATTTGATAAAAGAATCGAGTGCCTCGATATTTCATATTATAAATGACCGCGATGACTTCATTGTTAATGATTAATGATGTTAACGACAGTTGGCCTTTAATGAGCATAGAACGCATAAAGTTGAGATGAAACGCTATAAAGCGTGGATCACTAAAAGCCCCTGCTAAGCCACTTTTATGCCAACGCTGACAATGTAACTCTCTTAGGTGCTCAAAAGACGCGATTAATTCTTTTTCATTGCTAATTCTTTTAACTTCTCCCCCTAACTTTTCAAATCTTTTTTTCTTTCTTAGTAACTGTGATTTCATTGATTTATCAATTACCTGTAAATACTCTTGAAAGCTATTAGGCAAATTAACCAAAAAACGTACCCCTACAGTTTTTTCAGTTTGCCAACAAGTTGCTGACATTGCTTTTATTACGTCATATATATAACTGCTTTTTAATATATTGTTAAATTGAAATGAACCAGTTCGTTTTAATTCACCTTGCAAGTATAAGGTAACGAGTTCTATTGCGGATTGCTTATATTCATTGTTTATTAATATATCTAAAAACTCACTCGCTACTTCAGCTTCTTCAGCTTCTCCTGTTCCTATGAATCTTAGCTCTTTTCCTGCTTTTTGATAAAAAGGAGCTATGGCGATTAATTCATCACGTTGATGAATGAATACCAATTTTAGAACATCTGACTTTTGAGCAAAGGTGTTCCACCAAAGCTCTAGCCATTCAATGGTTAAGAAAATATTTGCTTGATAATGGTTGTCGACTAATTCATTCCAACCAATACGATATTTATTATCAAAGATCCAATTAGAACAAACATCAAAATTAAATTCTTCCGTAATATTTTTATTGTTTATTTGCTTCATCTATTTATACTTATGTTACCGTTGTTTTGGATGATAATAAAAATGAACTCCCATACTACCTTAAGAGTTAAAGATGCAACAACTTAAAAAAGTCTGCCATATTTTAAGTTCTCTCAACATTGGTGGTGCTGAACGTTTTGTTATAGATTTATGTATTGAACAGAATAATAACGGCTATACTGCCGAGATATTAAGCTTTGGTACAAGTGAGGACAAACTTGTTAACGTAGCAAAAATCAATAATATTAAAGTGACGCATATTACTAAAAAGTGGTGGACGAACAACTTATCAACGTTAAATGTATTGAAAAGATTTAATGTATTGCATATACACTCTCCTGTTAGTTTAAAGGCTATTTTACTCATCAGTCCTTTTTTACACGATCAAAAGCTAATTTATACTAGACACGGCGAAGGACGGTATAACTCGCGAATATGGACTTTCGTTCATAAAATGATTAGCCCATTCATCAATGCTGTTACATTTGTTTCAAAAAATGGACAAAAAGTTTTTCAAATAGATCACCCTTGGCCAAAGAAGAAGCATCAAGTTATTGAAAATGGAATCCCTTTACCTTCAACTTACCCTGTTCCGTTAAAAAATAACAAATTAAGACTTGGCTCAGTTGGGAGAGTGGTAGAACTAAAAAAACAAAGCCATTTAATTAGTGCATGGAACGCCTTACCATTAGATATAAAATCCAATATTGAAATTCACATCATTGGTAATGGCTCTTGTTATAAGAGCCTTGTACAACAAGCCGCTCAATGTGAATTAAATCAAAACATCGTCTTTCACGGGTTTATGCGTGACCGTATAGAAATACAAAAATTATTCGATATATTAGTCGTAACATCTGAAAGTGAAGGCTTATCAATTGCTATATTAGAGTCCATGGCTGAAGGGAAGCCAGTAATAGGCTCCGATGTCGGCGGGAATTCAAGACTAATAATTAATGATTCCACTGGCTATTTATACCCCTTTGGAGATATTTGTAAATTACAAAGTGTTATTATGAAATATATAAATAATGATAATTTATTATGTGAACATGGAAAAAAAGCTTTAACACATGTTACTGATAATTTTTCAATAAATTCAGCAATGAAAAAATATGAAAGTATTTATAATGAAAATAATTAATTATCCTTATCTGTTTATATTATTGTTAATTGTTTTACTGGTTAATAATCCCTGCTTTGCCTCAAATAAGAGTGTGAGTTTTAGCTTAGAGGCTATCAGTAAAAATATAAAAAGCAACAGTTGGTCAATTGTAGTTCCAAACTTTCTTATTGAAAAAAAATCACATCTCACCTTACTTGATGGCGAAGGGCATGAAGTTAATGCTGAATTTTATGTTGCTGCTACATGGGGTCAAAAGCCAGAAACTATTTATATACGTAGTGTTATTATAAAGGCAATTAAAGCACCTAAAATAAAAAGTAAATATAAACTTCTTTGGAGCATATCTGAAGAAAGTAACCTGTCAAACCAGAGCCCTCAAACGTCTATGGGTTATGATGCTAAATTGTCTGCAAGTTGGTTGTCTAGCACCTTTTATGCCCCTGTATTAAGTATTAATAACAACAAAGTAGTTCCTTGGTTTGATGACGCCTATCAAGGCTATGGTAGAACTATTGCTAAACAAGATGCTAAAAAACAAGGTAAGGGATTGAATCGTGCATCTATATGGCTTTATGATAGAACTCTCTCCCTATACTTATTATATTTAAAAACAGGGGATTTAAAGTGGAAAAAAAGTGCTCATTATTCGGCGAACTTCTATCAAGAACACTTAGATAAAGCAGGGGGTTTTACTTTAAAATCGGGTGACATGAAATATAGTAATTCGCAAGGGTTGCTGCTAGATTACCTATTCTATCCCGAACAGAGAACACTTGATAATATCTATCTTATGTATAAAAAGACTTTGATTTGGCCAGTTAAAATCAAAAAAGAGGGCTTTTGGACTGAAAGACATCACAGCATCGCTTTATCTTCAGTAATTAGCTATTGGGCTTTAACTGGTGACACTAATGCCTCGATACGAATTAAACAATTAATCAATGAAATGGAGTCCTTTCTCAACGTCCCTTACAATCAAAACTGTTTGCAACACCCTTTTGAATCTCATGAAGGTTGGGATTTAGCAACAGCTGTTTGTTCTCCGTGGATGAGTGCCCTTATTATTGAACAGCTTTGGCGGTACCATCACCTTACCCTCGATTTCAAAAGTATTTACATCATTGAAAAACTAAACGAATTTTTAATTAGCCGGGCTGTCTTTAAGCATATTTTTGCCCATAAAGAAGTAACAGCAATCCCTAAATACTTGGTTTATTTAAGTCCTGAATTAAACGAAAAAGAAGATCCTTGGATGGACTATCAACACGCTTGTGATGTGGCAAGTGCAATTGCCAAAGGAGCATACGCACAACGGATTTTAGGTAAAGATACAAAGCAGACTGTTAATATACTTAATTTAATGATTAGATCGTGTTATAGGTCTATGTATAGAGGGCACGGGAATAGGAGTTGGCCAATTGCTCCCGTTCGTAAATTTAACTGGTGGTTTTCTTCAACAGGGAGTTTTACTTGGTTACTTAGATATCATAATGTCAGCTATACTCCATCATATACGCCTTAAATAAATAACAATAAACATATAATTTTAACAGATATATAATATTAAAATGACAAACAGATACGCATACTTAGCCTGGAATAATTTATGAGCACATACGGATATATTTATCGACATTTAATCTTCCCATATTATTCAAAATTTATAAAAAAAAGTCAGGTTAATAATGAATATTTGCGTTCTATAAATAGATTAAAATGGACAGAGGATGAATTAAAAGACTTTCAATGGCACCGACTTGAAAAGCTACTTAAGCACTGCTGGGATAACGTACCCTTTTACAAAAAACATTGGCAGCTAGCAGGTATAATAAATATAACAGATATTAAAAACTTAACTGATTTTGAAAAGCTTCCTGTATTAACCAAACAAAATGTCAATGATAATTATAACCAACTCATTCCTGAATCGGCCAAAGGCAAAAATATCAAAAAAGCGACTGGTGGTTCAACTGGTCAGCCTTTTAGGTTCGAACTAGACGAGTTAAGTAACGACGCTCGCCAAGCAATAATGTGGCGAGGATATGGCTGGCTTCATGCAGGTATTGGTGTAAAGTCTCTTTTTTTATGGGGAGATAATGTAGGTAAGATAAGCTTACTTAAAAAAATTAAAGAAAAATTATATCATCAGTTTTATAACAGAAAAATGGTCAGTACTTTCGATATGAACTTAAAACATATGGATAAATATGTTCAAGAGATAAACGACTATTGCCCAGAAACTATTGTTAGTTATGTAAATCCATTATACGAAGTGGCAAAGTATATTAATAAAACTCAAAGTAAAGTTCATTCCCCTAAAAGTCTACTAACTGGCGCAGAACCGTTATATGAATACCAACGAATTGAAATAGAAAGAGCTTTTAATAGCAAAGTATATAACACATATGGCTGCCGTGAATTTATGCTAATAGCGGCAGAATGTGAAAAACAACAAGGACTTCATATCAACATAGATCATTTAGTTGTTGAAACTTTAGATGAGCATAACAAGGCTGTAAAAGGCGAAGCTGGTGATATAGTTATCACCGATCTTATGAATTATGGAATGCCATTAATTCGCTACGTAAATGGAGATAGAGCAACACTTTCTGACACAAGTTGTGGCTGTGGAAATCCATTACCGATGATCGAAAAAGTAAATGGTAGAAAACTAGATGTTATTAAAACAATCAGTGGACAAATGATCCCAGGAGAACTTTTTCCTCATTTATTTAAAGAGTTTAATGGTTTGATAAAGTTTCAAGTAAAGCAGTCTGATATTAAAAGTTTAGACATCTATCTAGTAACCAATGAAGAGTTTAACAACAGTGCTTTAGACGCAATCAAAAACGAAATTAATAAGTATAGCAAACAAGAATTAACACTAAATTTTCATATGGTAAATGATATTCCGTTAACGAGTAGCGGTAAATATCGTGTTACAATCTCTGAATTATCATAAACGTACCTTAAATTAAACTGTAAAGTTGTAAAGTCGTGAAAGAAAAAATATTAATCATAACTAACTTGTATCCATTACCGTGGCAACCTAACCGCGCTATGTTTAATTATCAGCAATTTGGTTATTTAGAGAGTCGTGCTGATATTTATTATCTGATTCCTGTAGCATTCCCTGACTGGTGGAAGCACAGGAAAGAGTGCGAGGGTGTAAAAAACAATATAAAATATGTACCGTATATTTATATTCCCAAAGTTGGTCGCCGGTTTTATGGCAAATTAATGCAATGGTCATTAAACATTGTTGCGAATTCTTGGATAAAAAAAATATCCCCTACAAAAATATTAGCCAGTTGGGCATACCCTGATGCTGTAGCAGCGGTCGAAATCGCCAAAAAACATAATACAAATTTCTATTTAAAAGTGCACGGTAGTGACATCAATATGCATGCACAATTTCCAGAGCGAGCAAAGCAGATCACAAAAATGGCAAATTATGCACAAGGTATTTTGTCAGTTAGCCAAGATTTAGCCAATAAGATGGTAGCGATGGGCATAAATAAAAATAAAATACACGTTATTTATAATGGCGTGGATTTAGAAAAATTTAAACCTGATGCAACAGATGTCGACTCACCATACATTATTTTCATTGGTAATTTAAAACACGATAAAGGTGTCGTAGAATTATTAAATGCTTTTATCCAAATTCACAATGATCACCCTCAATTAAAATTGAAATATATTGGTGATGGAGCAATGCTAAGCAAGTTACAAAAAATGGTCAATCAACATAAGTTACAAAATAAAGTAATATTCAAAGGTGTAATACCTCATGATGAACTACCTAAGCTTATCGGAAAAGCTACTTTATTAGCTCTGCCAAGTTATAACGAAGGTGTACCCAACGTAGTACTTGAAGCTATGGCTTGCTCAACCCCTGTCGTTGCAACTAGCGTAGGGGGAATTCCTGAGGTTGTCACTGTTGACACCGGTATTCTTGCAAAAGAAATTACGGCTGAATGTATCGCAAAATGCCTTCTACAAGCATTAGATAAAAGCTGGGATCACATAGCGATAAGAGAACATGCTGAAACTTTTAATTGGGCAAAGAATACAAAAGAGTTAACATCATTGCTGGCTTTGAAGGAGTATTAATAACAAATGAATATATTATATCACCACCGTACACGTGGAAAAGGTGCTGAAGGTGCGCATATTAAGGGTATTGTTATGGCCTTTAGAAAGTTAGGGCATAAAGTGACCTTGTCATCTATTCATAATGTTGATCCAACAAAGCCAGTTGATAACGCCACTAATACAACCCGTTCCAACAAGAAAAAAGTAACCGCTCAACCCACAAAATCTATTAAGCACAGAATCTTAGAATTAACTAAGTACATGCCTGAATTTGTTTTTGAAACGCTTGAGCTTTTATACAATATTATTGCTGTTAGACAAATAAGAAATGAATTAAAAGTTGAAGCTCCCACGTTTATTTATGAACGTTACTCTTTATTTATGTTCGCAACGGTTTGGTATGCAAAAAAGCATAACATTCCGATGATCTTAGAAGTAAACGACTCCGCATTAGTAGAACGTGTACGACATCTTTTATTTAAAAAATTAGCATGTAAAATTGAACAATGGACTTTTCAGAATGCAACCGGCTTAGTCTTTATTTCTGGTTACTTTCAAAATTTAGCTCAAAAAAACTACCGCAATATTGCACCAAGTGTTATTTCCCCTAATGCTGCAGACACCGAGGTATTTGATCCTGCTAAATACCCTGTAGAAGAAGCTAAAGCAAGTTTTGGCTTAACAGGAAAAACCGTATGTGGCTTTGCTGGAGCATTTCATCATTGGCATGGTATTGACTGGTTTGTTGAAGAGGTTATTTCAGAATTAAAAAATCATCCAGACCTCGTGTTATTTTTAGTGGGCGATGGCCCAAGACATCAATTCATACAAGATTTAGCTAAAAGTCATGATATTACCGAACAAATTCTAATGCCAGGTAGAATTGACCATTCAGAAATACCTAAAGCGGTCGCGGCAATGGATTTTGGTATTATCCCAGATTCAAATGATTATGGCTCCCCAATGAAGCTATTTGAGTTTATGTCAATGGGAAAAGGCATGCTAGTACCTGATTTTTCTCCTGTAACAGAGGTCGTAGTCGACAATCAAAATAGCTGGCTATTCAAAAAAAGAAATAAAGATGATTGTATTAAACGATTTTTTGAAATTGCGTCTAATCAAGAGATCCAGAAACAAGTTGGCAAAAATGCCATTAACTATATTGAAACATCACGCCAATGGCGACACAATGTAGAGCAGATAATTAAATTAGCTGAAAATAAAAAGAAGGATATCTAAGTGGAATTATTGTTTTGGATAAGTGTTGCGTTAATTGCGTACAGCTACTTCATATACCCTATTTTGTTATGTTTTGTCAGTGCATTAAAGCAAATGATAAACGACACTAAATATTTATGGCAGCGGCATCAACGACGTCCAAGTAATGGTGACTATTTGCCTAAGGTTTCAATAATCATTGCTGCCTTTAATGAAGATTCATGCATTGAAGAACGAGTGAATAATTTACTGGCTCTTGATTACCCGCAAGATAAATTAACTATTCATATTGGCTCAGATGGTAGTAGTGACAATACCGCTGAAATTCTTAATTCAATGACCGCTGAAAATTTTACGGCACATGTTTTTGAAATAAACCGTGGTAAAATGAGTGTTCTAAACGATCTAATAGCCTTATCAAATGATGACATTTTAGTTATGTCTGATGCCAATACTCACTTTAACCCTGATGCTATTCACAAGTTAGTTCGCCATTTTCAAAAAGACGATATTGGTGCTGTATGCGGCGAATTGCATTTAGTTGATGCCCAGTCAGGCGATAATAAAGACAGCCTTTATTGGCGCTATGAACAAGTATTAAAGTTTCATGAGTCACGCTTAGGTGCGCTACTTGGTGCTAATGGCGCCATATATGCTATGCGTAAAAGTTTATTTAACGCATTACCTGCTAATACTATCGTCGATGATTTTCAAATAGTGATGAATGTTGCTCGCCAAAAATATCGAACTGTGTACGATCCTGAAGCTATTGCTATTGAAGACGTTGCGCCGGATTTAAGCTCTGAAGAAGGCAGGCGCATAAGAATTGGTTTAGGCAATTATCAAGCATTTTTTAACATGAGCTGGGCTTTAAATCCACTGTTAGGTTGGCGCTTTATTACTTATATAAGCCATAAAGTATGTCGGTGGTTTGTACCGCACTTAATGGTTATCGCACTCGTCAGTAATTACTTTTTGCTATCTCAACCTATGTATCAGCTAATTTTAGTTAGCCAATTTATATTTTATTTAATTGCTTTTTATGGCATTAATAAGCAGAAAAAAGGGAAAAAGGTAAATGCGCTTATCGGACTCATCGCCTTTTTTGTTTCAATGAATATAGCGTTAATGCGAGGTTTTTTCCGTTATTTTAACTCAAATGTTCAAGGTACTTGGCAAAGGACATCTCGCTAATGATTACTGTTATTTTATTATTTATATTATCCGTTGTTTTATTAGGTATTTTAGCCTTTTTGTTTATTTTAAAAACCAAAAATATGCTGGGTTGGTTGCCGCAATATATTAAACAAAAAACAAGCAAGCCAAAACCTATTGAAGGGCCAACACACGTTATTTTCTCTTTTGTAGATCACTACGAGCCACAATGGGGTAAACCAAATGACATTGAGGTTGAGCGCTCACGAGTTGATCGTTGGTTGGCTGACTACCCTAAAATGGCAAGTAAACACACGGATGCTGACGGATTTCATCCACAACATACGTTCTATTATCCTGAAGAAGAATATAGGTTCGAGCATTTAAATAAAATTGCCAAAATGTGTTTAGATGGTTTTGGTGAAATTGAGCTTCATTTACATCATCATGATGATACTTCTGATAATTTACGCCATTTAGTTACTACTTTTTGCCAAACCTTGCACGATGAACATGGTGCTTTAAGCCGTAACCCTGAAACGGGTATGTTAAATTATGGCTTTATACATGGTAATTGGGCGCTAGATAATTGCGATCCTACCGGTAATAATTGTGGTATTAATGATGAACTTATTATCTTGAGAGAAACAGGTTGTTATGCTGATTTTACTTTTCCTTCAGCCCCTCACCCAACACAACCTGACACTATTAATAGTATTTATTACGCAAAAGATGACCCCAACAAGCCCAATTCACACAATACAGGCAAGCCTTGCAAAGTAGGTGGTAAGCCTTGGGGTGATATTTTAATGGTTAATGGCCCATTGATGCTGAACTGGAAAAAATTAAAAAAAGGCATCTTTCCACAAATAGAAAACTCTGATGTTCGCAAAGGTATGGAGCCAACTCAAGATCGTGTTGATTTATGGGTAGAAGCCAATATTCATGTGGAAGGTAGACCTGAATGGCGTTTTATTAAAGTACATACCCATGGTACCCAAGAGCGTGACATGGACGTATTATTAGGTAAACCCTGTGATGATATGTTTTCTTATTTAGAGAATAAATATAATGATGGTGAGCACTATGTTTTACATTATGTTAATTCTCGTGAAATGTTTAATATAATAAAAGCGGCAGAAGAAGGTAAGAAAGGCAATCCTAATGAGTATAGGGATTATTTTTTACCTCGTCCGGTTTATAAAGTAAGCAATCTATGATTTTACACAAAGTAAAAAAGCAGCTCATTAAGCGACTTAACTTGAGTAGACTATTATGGCCAAACTTAGCAAACGGGCTTTATTGCTTTAATTTTCACCGTATTGGTGAGCAGAAAGAAACTTGTTTTGATCCTTGTGTTTTTTCATGTAATGAAAGTAGCTTCTCTCAATATTTACGTTTTTTTAAAAAAAACTTTCACGTAGTCTCGCTAGATGAAGTTATTCAGTTGACTAAAAACAACACCCCTATAACCGAAAAGCTTGCTCTAATAACCTTTGATGATGGTTATAGCGATAATTATCACCTTGCGTACCCGTTACTTAAAGAGCAACATTTATCCGCTGCTTTTTTTATCACGACTAGTTTGATTGGCTCAAACAGCGTACCTTGGTGGGATGAAATTGCTTGGCATGTTAAGCAGTGCGAAGGTAAAAAAATACAATTATCTCTGTGGGATAAGGCTATCGAAATTGATAAACCTGTCAGCAATTTCGACATTCGTGGTGTATTGCAAAAAATTAAAGCCTCGCCTAAAAATGTAGCGCTACAGTTGGAAGAGCTAAGAAAAATAAGTGGAGCCGTTATTCCTGAAAATGAACGGCATGAGTTATTTATGACTTGGCCGCAGCTACAAGAAATGATCAAAAATGACATGAATATTTCTGCTCACTCTCATACACATCAAATATTTTCAGTGTTATCAAAGCAAGAATTAGATTTTGAGCTTTCAGAGTCTAAAGCTCTAATAGAAAATAAACTATCAACGCATGTTACTAGTCTTTCATACCCCGTTGGCGGGTCAAAAACATATAATACAACGATGTATAAAGCCATTGAAGCGAATGGATATGATATTGCTTTTTCTTTTCAACCGTTTGTTAATAAACACTTATTAGAAAATCGCTTTGCACTCGGACGATTTTCAATTGATCAAGCATTTAATGAACGAAACTTAAAGGAAATGATATTAAGCGCAAATGTCATTTAAAAATGGCTTAATTACCTTCCCTTTCCAAACAAAACGATTTCAACCGTGCGAATTAAAATTAATAAATCTAATATAAAACTACGATGTTTAACATAATATAAGTCATATTTCAGTTTTTCTACAGAATCAGCTTCTGTTGCTCCATAAGGGTATTTAAGTTGTGCCCAACCTGTTAAACCTGGCTTCACATTATGTCGTTCATTATAGTAAGGTACGTTTTTAATTAATCCTTGTACAAACTGAGGTCGCTCAGGTCTTGGCCCAACAAAACCCATATCACCGCGTATCACATTATAAATTTGTGGTAGTTCATCAATGCGGTATTTTCGCAAATAATTACCAATTTTTGTAATTCTAGGATCATTTTCAGAGGCCATTTGAGCACCAAATTTTTCAGCATCTAAGCGCATGCTTCTAAATTTTATAATGTTGAAGGGTTCTCCATCTAAGCCCACTCGCTCTTGAGAGTAAAATACTGGCGCTTTTATACCTTCATCTAGTTTAATTAAGATTACCGTTAATAGCATTATTGGCCAAGTAACCAACAGTAAAAAGAACGCCATGACGGCATTAAATATCCAATCAAGCGAGTTTCGTAAATAATTAACGGAAGCAAAGCCATTTGAATAAATAACCCAACTTGGATAAATAAGATCCACGGCAATTTTACCTGTTTCTCTTTCAATGAAATCAAGTAACTCAATAATTTCAATACCACGAACTTTACATGCAAACAGATCATTCACCGGTAAGTTATTACGGCGGTCATCACTTGCAACAACTATTTCATCAATATTATGCTTTAAAGCATAACTAACCAGTGAGCCTTCAAGGTTAATCTTTGTTTCCTCATTAATCCCATCCCCAGCATCACCCTCCATAATAATAAAACCATGTACTGAAAAGTTTTGTCTATCAACATCACGGCGCATTCTTCTTTCAATAATAGAGGCTTTATTTCCTGTACCTAAAACCAAGATTACCCGCTTATTACAACCAAAAAAATCAACTTTAAACGTAATATAACGAAATAAAGTAATGACAATAAAGTTAATGAAAGAGGCTAATGCAAGTATTTCAATGGGTAATATATGTTCCCCATACAGTGGATTAACCATCGTTAAAATAAAAAAAGTAACCGCAACGCTCATTAATAAACGTCTGAAAACGCCACGAAAATTAACGCGCAATTTAGAATTATACAAACCTAAAGCAAGCAATGCTAACTGGCTGATTAGGCTAAAAGCCAGCGCATAAATAAATAAATAGTTAACCAAAACATGTTGCACATTAATAAAGGAAGTTAATTCATTGGCATATAAAGTGAAAGGTAAAATACTAACCAATAAAAAAAATTCAATGATAACTAATGATTTACTTCCTGTAGACAGATCTCGAAATTTTGAACTAGACATAGGTGGTTTTAATTCCTAACAAAGAATTATTAAAAGTTACGTTAATTAAATATAATATCAAAGTTATATCTAAAGTTAACGTTTTATTTACAGTTTTAAAGCTGTACATTTACTTCAAAAACACCCTACAATAACTACTTAAATGAAGAATGTTTTACTCATAACTTTAATGTCATAAAGGTATCACCCATGGACAAATGTTTTACCACTACGCTAAAAATTCTTACCTTATTATTTATTACACATTTTATTTCCGCTTGTAGTACAGCTCATAAGCCTTTACCTGCAGCAACACTACACCCATCAAACACTACAGATATTAATTCATATAAATACCTTATCGGTGCCGGTGATGTGTTAAATATTTTTGTTTGGCGTAATCCTGAAGTTTCAGGTTCATTCATAGTGCGCCCTGACGGAATGATTACGACGTCTTTGGTTGAAGATATTGAGGTTTCGGGTAAAACGCCCACTGAGCTAGCGCGTTCAATAGAGGAGATTTTATCTACCTATTTAAGAGATCCGGTTGTAACCGTAACAGTAAATAACTTTATTGGCCCTTTTAGTGAACAAATCCGTGTAATAGGCGAGGCCGCTCAGCCACAAGCAATAAATTACACTCAACACATGACGCTATTAGATGTGATGATTCAAGTAGGTGGTTTAACTGAATTTGCTGATGGCAATGACGCAGTATTGGTCAGAATAGAAAACGGTAAACAAAAACAATATGGAATAATGATAGATAACTTATTGAAAGAAGGAAAAATATCGGCCAATGTAGATATGTTCCCTGGAGATATTATTATTATTCCAGAAGCTTGGTTTTAGCCGTTAGTTAATAGATGAGTTAACCGTTACAACAATTTATTATCTGTTAGCGATAATAAATAAAGAGATTAAATGGCTAATCAATTTACCTTTTATCCATTAAAGTAATATTCTCACGCTGTTGTTCTGTTTGTAAAAACCTGTGGGAGCGGTTTTAACCGCGAAAAGTAAAATAACTTTACAGTAACCTCTCCTACCAGAATATAATTAATTAAAGGTTAAGATTTAAAATGCAAGAATTATTTGATGATCTACTTGATTACCTTAAAGGAATGTGGCTAAAACGTCGATACATCATAGTCGCAACTTGGCTTATTTGTCCTGCTGGTTGGTTTATGGTTGCACAATTAGATAATGTTTATGAATCAAAAGCTCGGATATATGCTGATACTCAATCTATTTTAGCACCTTTATTGAAGGGTTTAACTGTAGAAACTAACCCTGACACACAAATTCGATTAATGATTAAAACACTATTAAGTCGCCCGAATTTAGAGCGAATAACTCGAATGACTGACTTAGATATTCGTGCAAATAATCCCAAGCAATATGAAAGTATCATTGCAGAGTTGAAAAAAAATATAGCTATCAGAAAAACAGGAGGAAGAAGGGAGAATTTATTTACGATTACTTATTCAGATAAAGATCCTGAAATGGCCAAAAATGTTGTTCAGTCTGCATTAACTGTATTCATAGAAAATACTTTAGGTGAAAATAGAATAGACGCTGATTCAGCACAGAAATTTTTAAAATCTCAAATTTCAGAATATGAATCAAGACTTTCTCGATCTGAAGCAAGATTAACTGAGTTTAAGCAAAAATACAGTAACCTACTACCAGATCAATATGGGGGTTATTACAATAAACTGAATATAGCTAAAGAACAGTTACATATTATTGAGTTAAGCCTATTGGAAGCAAAAACCCAATTAGCCTCTGCTAAAAAACAATTAAACACCGTGCCATCCGTTGCTAATAAAGCACAAAATAAAATTCAAACCTCAAGCTCAATTAAAACGAGCTACGATGATCGCATTTCAGAATTAGAATTAACGTTAGACTCTTTACAGTTAAAATATACGGATAAACACCCTGACGTAGCTGAAGCAAAAAGACGCCTAGATCACTTAGAAATTCAGCGCACTAAAGAAATTAATGATTATTTAAGTTCTGCCAAAGATAGCAATGGTAATTCAATGGTTACCAGTCAAAACCCTGTCATTCAACAACTGCAAATACAAATTAATCAATATGAAAATAAAGTGGCTTCAATTACTGTCAGAGCTAACGACTACCGTGAACAGGTAAAAGAATTAGAAAATAAAATTCATGTTTTACCTGAAATAGAAGCTGAATTAGTTGCGCTTAATCGCGGTTATGAAATCACTAAAAATAAATATGAAGAATTGTTGAATCGCCAAGAAACCGCACAATTAGCACAACAGGCCGATGAAACAACGAATAAAATTCAATTTAAAGTAATCGATCCTCCTAGGGCATCTACTGAACCCTCAGGGCCGAAACGAATACTTTTATTTATTTTAGTAACCTTTATAGGGGTGGGTACAGGTGTTGGATTATCATTACTTATGAGTCAATTAAATCCTGTTGCTATCTCTACCGTACAGCTTAATAAAGCAACTGGCGTACCTATTTTTGGAATGGTGTCTGCCAATCACAATTTAGGTTTACAAAAGTGGCATAAACGTAAAGCAATTATTTTTATCGCCTCAAATGTATTACTACTTGGTATACTACTGATGTTTTTAAGTTATTTTTTATTTCCTGAAGCGATTCAAGCTCCATTGAAAAGGATATTTTAAGCTGTGAGTACTATTGAAAAAGCCTTAGCTAAACAAAAAGAAGCCAATCAAAAGTTAACTATTGATGCTGATACTTTAAAAAGCAACGATAGTGTAATTATTGAAGAGCAAAGTGCGGCAAGTTCCGCTTTTATAAAAAAGATAAAGCCCATGGCTAACACAAGTGAAACGATTGTTTTAAATGGTGAACGCTTAATTGAACGTGGATTTATCTTTAGCTCAAGTAGTGCTCACCATATTCAAGAAGAGTTTCGTCATATCAAACGTAAACTCATTAATAATGCTTTTGGTGGTGCAGCTAAAACACTAAAACATAGTAATTTGATCATGGTTAGTAGTTCAAATCCTAATGAAGGCAAAACATTTATATCGATCAACCTCGCGTTAAGCATTGCCCTTGAACAAGATAAAACGGTGCTATTAATCGATGCTGATGTACTCAGACCTAGTTTGCATAGAGAGTTGGAGTTCGAGAGCAAGAAAGGTTTATTAGAATATTTATTAGCTAAAGTGGATTCTCTTTCTGATGTTATTTACAATACGAGCATCCCTAATTTAAAAATAATTCCTGCGGGTAAACCTCATCATTTAACTAACGAATTGTTGGCAAGTGAGCGTATGGCAACGCTAGCTGATGAGCTTGCTCAACGCTATCCTGACCGTTTAGTTATTTTTGATTGCCCACCAATTTTAGGCGTAACAGAAACCCCAGTTTTATCTGGTTTGGTTGGGCAGGCAGTTGTTGTTGTCGAAGAATCAAAAACCAAAATAAATGATGTAAAAAAAGCGGTATCACAATTAAATGAAGATATTGCCATTGGCTGCGTTATGAATAAAACAATAAGATCTAAAAAGGATGGTTATGGCTATTATGGCTATGGGTACGGCAGAAAAACCTAAAAATAAGATTAAAACTACAATCAATTTTATACTGCCGCTAGCATTACTGCCCCTTGCATTGCTGTCGTCAATGGCATTTTCTAGCGAATGGCGTTTTGAGCCAAATATAGGTATAACAGAAACCTACAGCGACAACTTGTTATTAAGTACAGCAAAACCAGAATCAAGCCTTGTCAGCGAAGCAATCGCAAGCCTTACGACTAATTACCTTTCTCCAAACACAAAGTTTAGCTTTTTAGCTTCGAAAACTTACTTAAATTATCATCATTATAGTACGCTTAATGACGATTATCGTAACCTTAGTACTGATGTTGAATATTCACTTTGGAAAAATGGTCCTTCGCTAATTGCAACAGGTTATATCGATAATGTTGCCCGTAACGAAAGTAATAACGGCCTAGCGGACTTAATATCTGGCGATACTATTGAATCAACAGGCTATTCTACTGGTCTACAGTATAATGTTGGTAATACTGGCTATTCGATAAATTCATCATTCATTTTTGATGATCGATCATATGAAGATAATATCTCAAACAGCAGTGGATTTACTGGATCTATGAGTGGCCTTAATGGCAATTCAGCGCGCATAGTATTTTGGCAGTTTTCTGCCTATTACTCAAAAAGAGAACAAGATAGCTTTAATGGTAATGGTACAAATGACAGTGAAAATTATACGCTAGATGCAAAAGTCGGCGCTATAACGCCTTTTGCTTTCAATCCTTTTCTGCGTGTTTATGATGAGAAAGTAGAGGGCTCTGTAGCTGGTCAAAATCAACAAACAACACCTTCATGGGGTCCAGGTTTAAGATGGCAGGTATCTCCACATTTTATTGTTGATATTTCTTATAACTATGTTCAAGATGAAACAGTCAGTAATGACTATGTTGATGCACAAATAAACTGGCAGCCGTCATCAAGAACCTCTCTCATTGCTGGTTATAGCCAACGTTTTTTTGGCGATTCTTATAATTTTGATTTTCAACACAAAACTAAAAGGCTAACTAATTCAATTTCATATAGCGAAAGTTTAGAAGCTTTTAACCGCAATAGCTTTAGTGATGTAGATTTAGGGCTTTATTGGTGTCCATTGAATGGCTTTATTGGTGGTGTTAGCCAATGTTTTCCTCAATCACAACCACCCGTTAATATCAATGATTACCAATTAAGAGCAATTTCAGAGCTTCAACCAGTCAATAGTCAAGAATTTTCGCTGCAACGAAACTTAGCTTGGTCTTCAGAGTTACAACTTGCAAGAACATCATTTTCATTTAATCTTAATGGCTATGAAAGAGAAGGATTAGAGTCCGGCGTTAAAGATGATAATTTAAATGCCAGTGTCAAAATAACAAGAACACCTAGTCCTAAAAGTGAATTTTCTATTACTGCTGATTTTAGATATTCCATTTATGATAAAGACAACCCAAATGGTGCCCGACAAGAAGATTATTATAGAACATTCTCAGCGAATTACACTAGAACCCTAGCGACTTCATTGTATTCAAGTTTTACCTTACGCCATATAAATCGTAATTCAAATTTTTTGCGCTTTACTTATGACGAAGTTCGAGTAATTCTAAACATAACAAAAGATTTTTAACATGTACGAAAATTACTATGGTTTTACCGATCGCCCTTTTCAGTTAAGCCCAGATCCTCGTTTTTTCTTTGCAACCAAACATCACCAACGAGCACTCTCATACCTACAGTATGGTTTAGATCAAGGGGAAGGGTTTATTGTAATTACCGGCCCTATAGGAACAGGAAAAACGACTATTGCACGAAATTTATTAGCGACTATTGGTGATGAAAAAATTGTTGCAGCTCAAATTGTCACAACAAGACTGACACCTGATGAATTATTAGAACTTGTTGCTGCTGAATTTAAAATTCCATTAAAAGGAAATAATAAGGCAGAAGTACTACGCAGTATAGAGTCCTTTTTAATTCAACTGCATAAGCAAGGAAAACGAGCGTTACTGATAGTGGATGAAGCGCAAAATTTACCTGCAGAAACCGTTGAAGAATTGCGCATGCTGTCTAATTTTCAATTAGATGACAAACCTCTTATCCAAAGTTTTTTACTTGGACAAGAAGAACTGAAAGATATCATTCAAACGCCTAATATGGAGCAATTTAGACAACGAATTATCGCTTCTGCTCATTTAAAGCCGCTAAGTGATACCGAAGTTAAAAATTACATAAATCACCGCTTACAGCAAGTTGGCTGTAAAAAGAAGAATTTATTTTCTGATAGTGCCTTTACTTTAATACATCAAAAAACATTAGGTGTACCTCGAAAAATTAATATTTTTGTCGATCGACTGTTATTATTTGGTTTTTTAGAAGAGCTAACTACGTTTGATACTGATGCGATTAATGAGGTTGCAGAAGAGATGTCCGTCGAGTTAACAGGATCACTAAACTCAAAGAGGCTTCCCAATAACCAGACAGAAAATCAAACGCCCAGTCAGCAAGTAACTACCCGCTCTAACTCAAGTATTGAGAATATTAAAGAAGTATTACGTGAAGTTGAAGAGATCTTAGAGGGGAGTATTAAGCAGAAAGTAAAAATGGCACGATACATAGATAAACTACTCAAACAGAAAAGCCGCCAGTATGCGCAAGAACAAATAGAAAAAAAACTGTAGGGTGAATTTATTCGTCTGACCATTTAGTTGCCTAATTAAAATTACCTCGTAACGAAACCACGTAATTCTTCACGTTGGTGATTTCGTTACTATTCTTTTTAACTATTAATATTCAAAGAATATTTTTCTATTAATGAATACAGTGTAGGCCTAGTGACACCTAGTAGTTCAGAAGCTTTTGACATATTACCTTCTGACAACGCATAAGCTTTTTGAATGGCAAGGGATTCAGCCTGTTCGCGAACTGTGCGTAAGTTTAGCGATAATTCATAGTTACTTTCATTATTATCAAAAAAACCTAAATCAAATGCTGTTACTTGCACCCCGGTACTCATTATCACAGAAGATTTTACTTTATTTTGTAACTCACGAATATTGCCAGGCCATTTATGGCTTTTAATAGCACTGATAGCATCATCAGAAAATGATTTAACATTGCTTTTATATTCAGTCG
>Ga0209081_1000662_pt1 | contig 20845 bp, 19 predicted proteins | sample GOMGulsemesocosm_4_FD_184636 | JGI IMG/M metagenome (GOLD analysis project Ga0209081, IMG submission 184636) | Methane-oxidizing microbial communities from mesocosms in the Gulf of Mexico - GOM15B Gulf of Mexico (SPAdes) (version 2) | ecosystem: Environmental > Aquatic > Marine > Cold seeps... | reverse complement strand
ACGAAGGTGCCCGTGATCAAGTGGCGAGTTTCTTGAGCGCGGCCAGCCGTAACGAAGTGATTTGGAGCAGCGGCACCACTGAGTCCATTAATATTGTGGCCAATGGTTTGGCGCAATTGTTGAACGCCACCGATGAAGTGGTCGTTACGCAGATGGAACACCACGCAAACTTGGTGACCTGGCAACAGGCGTGTAAGCGCGCCGGCGCCACGTTAAAGGTAGCGCCGATCAATGACGCAGGTGAGCTGGAAGTTGATGCATTCACTCAACTGCTCAATAGCAATACTAAATTGGTATCCATCCCGCAGGTGTCGAATGCGCTGGGTACGATTAACCCGCTGGATGTATTAATCCCGCTGGTGAAAGAAAATACGCTGGGCAGTGGTGGTGCGGCTTGGGTGCTGATTGATGGTGCTCAGGGTGTCGCCCACGGTCCTGTTGATGTGCAGGCGTTAGGTTGTGATTTTTACGCTTTCTCGGGTCATAAGTTATTTGGTCCAACGGGTATTGGCGTGCTTTGGGGGCGCGAATCCCTGCTGGCTGATTGGCCTGTTTGGCAGACCGGTGGCGAGATGATTTCGGCGGTGACCTATGAGGACGCTACATGGAATCAGCTGCCTTACCGCCTTGAGGCGGGTACACCCAATATTGCAGGTGCGATTGGTCTAGGGGAAGCGATTCGCTGGTTCTCGGCGCTGGACCCTGAAGGTGTGAAAGCGCACGAAGAAGCGCTGATGAATCGAGCGACCGAGTTGGCCGAAGCCTTTGAGGGTTTGACGATTGTTGGGCGCGCCGCTCAGAAAACAGGTGTGTTGAGTTTTGTGATGGATGAGGGGCACCCCGCGGATATTGGTTTTTTACTGGACCGGCAGGGTATTGCGATTCGTACCGGGCACCATTGTGCTGAGCCCTTGATGAACCGCTTGGGTGTGCCGGGTACGGCGCGCGCATCGTTCTCTATTTACAACACGTTGGCCGAAGTAGATGTGCTCTTCGCTGGCCTCAAAAAAGTGAAGCTGATGCTGGCCTAAGCGAGTGCGCTTAGGCGGTGGAAATTGGAAGGATTAAGACAATGACAGTAGCAACCTTTGACCCGAGTGCGCCGGCCGTGACCATGACGGAAGCCGCTATTAAGCATTTTGAGCAAAAGCTCAAAGCGGCCGAAAAGGGCGGTGTGCGTAAGTTGATTCGCCTGAGTACGGAAACCAGTGGTTGTACCGGTTATGCCTATGTTCTTGATTTGGCCGACGGGGCTAACGAGGGCGATGATGTACTCACTTTAAGCAGCAAGATTACTTTGGCCGTTGACCCGCAAGCCGTGGCTATTCTGCGCGGCACTGAAATCGATTTGGCGATTGAGGGCATCAACCGTGTGGTGAAGTTTAACAACCCAAACGTGGTTGCTGAGTGCGGTTGTGGTGAGAGCTTTAGCGTCAACTGACCCCAGTGAATCAGCTTGGCTTTGGTGTGGGTTCTTTTGCCCGCGCGCCCTGATAACCCCTCAATCCCCAGTGTCGCGCTCAATGACGCGAAACCCCTCTGAATGTGTCGCCTGCCATCACTTGATGGCCCAGCGCGCTCAGGGTGAAAGTAATTAGGTGGAAATCCATGCAGCAATCCATGTCAGTGACCAAGCGAGCGTGCCCTGCGCGCCGTGTGCCTTCCGGCGAGCCAGTGATTATCCCGGAAGGGCAATTTGTCTCTATTAATCAGAGTCTCGGTGGCAACTACACGGTGACTTGGCAGGGCAATATGCTGCGCATAGATGGCACGGATGCGGATGCGATTGGAGCAGAACCAGAGGTGTTGGATTTCGATGATCTGGGCACGGGTACGATCAGCGAAGATCAGGTGTGGCAAGCGTTGGACAGTATTTTTGATCCGGAAATCCCGATCAGTTTAGTGTCGCTCGGCCTGATCTACGGTGTGGATCTTGATCAGGAGGCTTGTGCGGTAGCGGTACGTATGACGCTGACAGCACCTGGTTGTGGTATGGGCCCTGTGCTGGTCAGTGATGTAGAATACCGCGTCGCCAAGGTGCCCAATGTGGCATCCGTGAAGGTCGAGTTGGTGTTTGATCCCCCTTGGGCGAAAGAAATGATGAGCGAAGAAGCCCAGTTAGAGGCTGGTTTGTTCTTCTGAAAATAACCGCGATGCCCCGTGTGGCATGCGATGATGAGTATTTGCGAGATTTTATGGCCCTGCCGACGACTGAAGAAATCCTAGAGGACATTGCGTTTTTTGATGACTGGGAAGAGCGCTATAAGTACATCATTGATTTGGGTAAAGAGCTGTCGCCGATGGACGAGGCTCTGCGCACTCAAGAGCGTTATGTGAAAGGTTGCCAGAGTGATGTTTGGATCGATGTGCGGGTGGAGGGCGAGCGGCTTCGTTTTTTGGTGCACACGGATGCCATTATCGTACGCGGCCTGCTGGCTTTGGTGATGACGGCTTATGATAATAAGACAGCGGCACAGATTTCAGAGTTTGATATAGAAGACTACTTTCAGCAGTTGGACCTGAAGAGCAACCTGACCCCGTCACGCGGTAATGGCCTTAAAGAGATTGTGAATCGTATTGAAAGCATCGCCAGGGCAGCGCAAAGCGCCTAGGCGCAGCGCTTTAGTATGTGAGTGACAGGGGAGCCTTCGGGCTCCCTTTTCTGGTTTATTGGGATTGATATGCCGAAGTTGATTGTATTGCCGCACGTGGATATTTGCCCTGAAGGGGTGGCGCTAGAGGTGTCTGGCGGTACTTCGGTGGTGGAGGCCCTGTTGGCGGTTGGTGTGGAGATTCCCCACGCCTGTGACATGAATTGCGCGTGTACCAGCTGTCATGTGGTCATTCACGAAGGTGGTGACGGTGTGGCGTCCGTGGATGCTCTGGAGATTCAGTTGACGCGTAATGCCTATGGTTTTGGCCCCTCTTCGCGCTTGGGGTGTCAGTTGCGCCTATTGGCTACCGATTTAGTGATAGAGCTGCCTGAATAGCGTAGTTGCTGTGTTTGTAACTGAGCAGGGCGTTGTTTTTGGGCTGGCATAGAGTGTGCTGTTTTAGTCTTGCGCTCAACTGGTGCTGAGCATAGGCGAGCGGCGTCAAAAATCTAGTTTCCTGCGTATAAAACTCACAGAAACCTGCGTATAATCCGCTGGTTAACCATTCGGGAAGTGGTGTGCATCCGCGCACGGCTTTCCTTGGCTCGTAGTGCTGTATTACAGCGCTGTGGTCCTTTACTTTCAACACTTATACTTCTGGAGACCCCAATGGCCGTTGAACGCACATTGTCCATCATCAAACCTGACGCCGTTGCAAAAAATGCTGTGGGCGCAATCGCCGCACGCTTTGAAAAAGCTGGTTTGAACATTGTTGCCATGAAAATGATGCAGCTAGACGACGTTAAAGCTGGCGGTTTCTACGCTGAGCACAAAGAACGTCCTTTCTTCGGCGACCTGGTTAAGTTCATGACTTCTGGTCCTGTTGTTGTTCAGGTTCTTGAAGGCGAAGGCGCTGTCCTGACTAACCGCGATCTGATGGGTGCAACTAACCCAGCTGAAGCCGCTGCCGGTACTATCCGCGCTGACTTCGCTGAAACCATCGATGCCAACGCTGTACACGGTTCTGACTCTGCTGAGTCTGCTGCCCGTGAGATCGCTTATTTCTTCAGCAACGAAGAAATCTGCCCACGTTAATTCGTGGTTGGTCATCCTGAGGTATCAACATGAGCAATCAAACCCCTGAACCAGTACAGAGCACGGACGCCGATCAAGTGGCTACTGCGGTAGCCGTGGAAAAAGTAAACCTGCTGGGCCTGTCCCAGAGCAAGTTGGAATCTTTTTTTGAATCGATAGGCGAGAAGCGCTTCCGTGCCACTCAGGTGCTCAAGTGGATTCACCAGATGGGCGTCGATAACTTCGACGAAATGACCAATATCAGCAAGCCCCTCCGCGAAAAGCTTAGTCGCTTGGCGGAGGTGCGTGCACCTGAAGTGATTGAACAGCTCGACTCAGCTGACGGTACACGCAAGTTTTTGATTAAGGTGACCGGCGGCAGCATCATTGAAACGGTGCTAATCCCCGACGGCGACCGAGGTACCCTGTGTGTTTCTTCACAGGTGGGCTGTGCGCTCGACTGCAGCTTCTGCTCTACCGGAAAACAAGGTTTTAACCGCGATCTAACCCCCGCCGAAATTATTGGTCAGGTGTGGTTGGCGGCTAAGTCCTATGGACAGTTTGGTGAAAACCGCCCGCGTACTATTACCAATGTGGTGATGATGGGCATGGGTGAGCCACTGCTGAACTTCGACCCAGTGGTCGACTCCATGAACCTGATGATGCACGACAACTGTTATGGTCTGTCTAAGCGTCGTGTGACCCTGAGTACCTCAGGTGTTGTACCGGCTCTGGATAAACTTAACGGTGTGACCGATGTTTGTTTGGCTATCTCTCTGCACGCGCCTAACGATGAACTGCGTAACCAGCTGGTGCCGATCAACAAAAAATACCCAATCGCTATGCTGCTTGAGTCAGCGCAGCGTTATATCGATGGCTTGCCGGATAATCGCCGCAAGATCACCATCGAATACACGTTAATTAAGAATGTTAATGATCGCCCGCACCACGCTCACGAACTCGCTGAGTTATTGAAAGATGTGCCGGTTAAGATCAACCTGATCCCCTTTAACCCGTTTGATTTGGTAGATTATGAGCGTGTTAGCAACACCATGTTGCGCACCTTTAAAGACATCCTGGTCAATGCGGGTTACATCACCACCGTGCGCACCACGCGCGGTGACGATATAGACGCGGCCTGTGGCCAGCTGGCGGGTACGATTAACGATCGCACCAAGCGCAGTGCACGTTATCGTGCGGCAGCGGAAGCAAAAGAAGAGCCAGTAAAAATAATAAATGGTTAGCCCACGCATTAAGCGCTCGTGGCCGCCTTTTGTGGCCACGGGGGTGAACAATGTGAATGGCCCAATAAGCTCATGTAGAGGAGAAGTTTGTGCAGGTTTTTAAGCGTCTTTTGGTCTTGACCGTCCTGTGTTTGATGGCGGCTTGCGTAACCACCACCAATGGGCCGGATAAAGGCATAGACCTGAAAAAAGCTGAGGAAACGCACATTCAGCTCGCGCTCAATTATCTGCGAAAGCAAGAGAAAGAGCTCGCTCGTCACCATCTGAATAAAGCGCTGGCGCTCAACAGTAAAGCCGCTGGGGCCTACAATGGTTTGGCTCTGCTCTATCAGATGGAGCAGCAGCCAGAGGAGGCAGAAAAGAACTTCATCCGCGCGATTGAAAACGACTCTAACCTCTCTTCCGCCCGCAATAATTACAGCGCCTTTTTGTTCCGCGAGAAACGTTATAAAGAAGCGCGTAAGCAACTGCTAGTTGTCGCTGAAGACTTTAACTACACACGGCGTGATGTGGCTCTCTTAAATTTGGCGCGCACTGAATTAAAGTTAGGTAACAAAGAGGAGGCGATGTTACGGCTCAAGCAGACGTTGGGTTTGAATTATAGGGTGCCAATGGCGCACTTAGAATTGATCGACCTGTATTTACAACGCGGCGAGTACACCTTTGCTAAGCACCACTTTGATCAATACGATAAGCAGGTAAGGCAAAAGAGTGCCCGCAGTCTATTGCTGGGGATTCGCTTAGAAGAAACCTTCGGTAATAAGGATAATATCGCCAGTTACGCACTGGCGCTGAAGAATATGTACCCCTACTCAAGTGAATACCTTGAGTATAAAGAAATGGAAAAGTAATGACGGTTAGCTCGGGCATCTGAGCTTAGGTGTTGTTATTTTATGATTGTTTGATTGAACGCACACAGTAAGGTGTTTGAAGAATAATGTTGGAGCCTTCTAAAACAGAGCAAGAACGTGTAGTCGCTGAAGCCGCAACGCCTGGTGGGCAATTGCGCAGCGCGCGTGAACAAGCGAAGTTAACGGTTACCGCGGTCGCAGGTGAATTGAAGCTGACCGTCGCTTATGTTGAAGCGCTCGAAGACGATCACTTTGAGGGGCTTCCCGCTGAGCCGTTTGTGCTAGGTTATTTGAGAGCCTACGCCCGACTGCTGGAATTGGATGCGCAGCAATTGGTCGAGAGCTACCATGAATATTCAAAGGCCCTGTTGGCGACTGAAGGTCACCTTAGTGCCAGCAGTGTGGCGCCTAAACGGGCATCCGTAGCGGTTGACTCAGGTGTGACGAACACTGAGCAGGCTGCGCCTGAAACTGAGGTCGCGGGGAAACCCTATGCTTGGCTGATTATTGCAGCGGGTCTGTTGTTATGGGTGGCGGCCTCACTTCTTATGTCTGAAGCACCCGCGTCGCACGTCAGTGCGCCAGCGATGGCGCCTCAGCTGAGTTCGGTATCTGATGTTCAGGCGCCGAGCGAGTTTCCCGCGCAGCTTGAGGCTTCGATTGAACCCAGTGCTGAGGTGGAGGCGGTTAGTGTGGCACCACACACAGTCGACCCAGGCCTTGTGACTGAAAAATCCCTCGTAACAGCTGACATCCAATTGGTCTCTAACGCGGCGGCGGTGAACAATAGTTTGGCCGAGCTTGATAGCTTACAGTTGAACTTTATTGATGAGTGCTGGCTGGAGGTGACGGACAGTCGTGGTGATGTGTTAAATGCCGATTTATATCAGGCCGGTGACACGATAACGTTACAAGGTAAGGCGCCGTTTAATGTGATGCTTGGCAATGTGCGTGCGGTTAATGCCCGTTTGAATAATGAAGTGCTGGCGTTGAACCCGAATGGTTTCCGCAAAACATTACGTTTGCGCATAGCCAGTGTAGGCGATATTACAGTGTTATCGGGCGGTCAAGCCGAAGAGGATTGATCGTGCACAGAGCAACACGATTTTTTTAAAAACTGGGTCATGACTCGGTTTATTTGGAGTTGCACTAACTCCACCAGTGATAGGTAGTATCTGACATGCATTTTGAATCCCCGATTAAGCGCCGCAAGTCCCGCCAGATTATGATCGGTGATGTGCCCGTGGGTGGCGATGCGCCCATTTCGATACAGAGCATGACCAATACCGAAACCTGCGATGTTGCGGCGACGGTTGATCAGATACAGCGCATGCAAAATGCCGGTGCTGATATTGTGCGGGTGTCTGTGCCAAGCATGGACGCCGCTGAGGCCTTCGGCAAAATTCGCCAGCAGGTCACAGTGCCACTGGTCGCTGACATCCATTTTGACTACCGTATTGCGTTGCGTGTAGCGGACTTAGGTGTCGATTGTCTGCGCATCAATCCTGGTAATATCGGCCGTGAGAAGCGCATTCGCGCGGTTGTGGATAAAGCCCGCGACCTGAATATTCCCATTCGTATTGGTGTCAACGCCGGCTCGCTGGAAAAGGATATTCAGAAAAAGTACGGCGAGCCGACACCGGAGGCGCTGGTTGAATCGGCGCTGCGCCATGTGGATATTCTCGACAGTCTTAACTTTCAAGACTTTAAAGTCAGCGTAAAAGCCTCGGGTATCTTTATGGCGGTCGAGGCATACCGCCAGCTTGCCACGCAAATTGAACAGCCGCTGCATTTGGGTATTACCGAAGCCGGTGGCCTGCGTGGCGGTACCGTGAAATCCGCCGTGGGTTTGGGCGCGCTGTTGCTGGACGGCATTGGCGATACCTTACGCATCTCCCTGGCCGCGGACCCAGTGGAAGAAGTTAAGGTCGGTTGGGAGCTCCTGAAAAGCCTCAAGCTGCGCAGTAAAGGCATTAACTTTATTGCCTGCCCGAGTTGCTCGCGCCAGAACTTCGACGTGGTTAAAACCATGAACGAGTTGGAGACACGTCTTGAAGACATCACCACACCGCTGGATGTGGCGGTGATCGGCTGTGTGGTGAACGGCCCAGGTGAGGCCAAGGAGGTGGATCTTGGCTTGGCGGGTGGTACGCCGCATAACTTAGTGTATGTCGATGGCGTAGCTCACAGTAAAATGGACAATGACACACTGGTCGACGATCTCGAAAAGATGATTCGTGACAAGGCTGACAAGAAAGCGCTGCAGTTAGCCGAAGATGAAAAGAATATTATTGCCAGGGGCTGAAGGTTTTCGCCACTGGTTAAAGCCCAAACAGTTCATGTGTGCGGGCAATGAATTAAAAGCTTAAGGAAAACACGTTGAGCAAAGCGAAGAAGTTACAGTCTGTCCGTGGCATGAATGACCTGCTGCCAAGTGATTCACCGGCATGGCAATACCTGGAGTCGACTGTGGCCGATGTGCTGCAGTCCTACGGCTACCAAGAAATCCGTTTCCCCATCGTTGAGAGCACTGAGCTGTTTAAACGCTCCATTGGTGAGGTGACCGACATCGTTGAAAAAGAAATGTATACCTTCGACGACCGCAACGGTGAAAGCCTCACGCTGCGTCCAGAGGGAACGGCAAGTTGCGTGCGAGCCTGTGAGCAACATGGCCTGTTGTACAATCAGACCCAGCGCCTGTGGTATCAGGGACCTATGTTCCGCTACGAAAGACCACAGAAAGGTCGTTTACGTCAGTTTCATCAGTTTGGTATTGAAACGTTTGGTATGAACGGGCCAGACATAGATGTTGAAATGCTGCTGATTACCGCGCGCCTGTGGCGCGAGCTGGGCATTACTGATGCGGTGACCCTGCAGCTTAATACACTGGGTACCAGTGAAGAGCGCAGCGTATATCGCGAAGCGTTGGTGGCTTATCTAACTGAGCGCAAAGATCAGCTTGATGAGGACAGTCAACGTCGCCTCAACAGCAACCCGCTGCGAATCCTTGACAGTAAAGACCAAAATACACAGGCGTTGCTGAACGATGCACCAACCCTGCACGACTATTTAGGTGAAGATACTCGTGCGCATTTTGACGGCGTTAAAGCCCTCTTGGATGCGGCTGGCATTGGTTATGAAATTAATCCTCGCTTGGTGCGCGGACTCGATTATTATTGCAAAACGGTATTTGAGTGGGTGACAGACAGGTTGGGTGCCCAGGGTACCGTCTGCGCTGGCGGCCGTTATGATGGTTTAGTGGAGCAGTTAGGTGGCAAACCTACCCCCGCCGTTGGTTTTGCTATGGGGGTTGAACGCTTAGTATTACTGCTTCAGGAACTTGATGTGATTCCTGCGGGTCTGAACCAGTCGGTGGATTTGTATGTCGTCGGCATGGGGGACGTGGACGTACCCACTTTACAACTGGCCGAAAGAATTCGCACTGAGCTGCCGCACCTGCGGGTGATGAGTCACTGTGGCGGTGGTAAATTTAAAAAGCAGATGAAGAAAGCCGATGAAAGTGGTGCAGACATTGCCATCCTCATTGGTGAAGATGAGGCGGCGGCAGGACAGGCGACGCTGAAATATCTGCGTGAAGATCGCGAGCAGCAAACACTGACGGTTGAAGAAGTGTTGCTGGCGTTGCAGAATTGATCGTTATATAGATAGTTTCATTGGCGCCCGAGTTGGGTGGCTAGGCGATGGCTTGATATGAGATCGAGCTGTACGACTTTATATTAACAAGAATAAAAAACTCGCTAGGAGTGTGGTGTGGCTGAGCATTTAACGGAAGAAGAGCAGATTGAGTCCATGAAACGCTGGTGGGACGACAATGGTAAGTCCACCTTGGTGGGCATTGCTCTTGCTGTCACAGGTTATTTTGGCTGGGGAGCCTACCAAGATAATCAACAGGCGGCAGCGGAAGCGGCGGCGAGCAGCTATCAAGCGCTGATGCAGTCCCTTAACAGCGCCCCGCAAGGGCGAGCGCTGAGTGCTGACCAGCAAGCGACAGCCCAGCATCTAGCCAAGGGCCTCAAGGCCGAACACGGCAGCAGTCTCTATGCGGCGCAGGCGGCCTTGTTTATGGCGCAGCAGGCGGTAAAGGCTGATGATTTGGAGCGCGCTGCAGCTGAGTTGCAGTGGATACTTGATAGTGGTGTGGCTCAGCCGCTCGCGCTGCTGACACGCGCACGTTTGGCGCGGGTCCAGCTGGGGCTGCAGGCGTTTGACAAGGCGCTGGCGACCGCAAGCGATGCTGACAGCGGTGTGTTTAAGTCTGCCTTTGCTGAGATTCGCGGCGATGTGTTGTTGGCAAAAGCCGGCACGCAGAGTGATGCTGGCGTCGGCGCCGTTGATGTGGTCGCGGCCCGTGCGGCCTATCAGATGGCTTTGGATAACTTACAGCAGGAAGAAGCGGCACGTGGCGAGTTACTACAAATGAAAATAGATGACCTGCAGCCAGCACCGGCCGTTGCTGTCGCAACCGCTGAAGCGGTCGATTCACCCGTGGTTACGACGGATGCCGCGGCGATTGAGGGAGAGGGTTAATGAAACGTTTTTTATTGGCAGCAATGAGTGTTGCGCTGGTGGCCTGTTCGTCAAATGACGATATTGAGCAGATGCCCGCTGAATTGGTCGACTTTGACAGCCGTATTGAGTTGGATGTGTTGTGGTCCGACAATGTCGGCGCGGGCGCCGATGGCCGTTATATGTTGTTAACCCCAGCCGTATTCGGTGACCGGGTGTACGCCACTGACAGCGAAGGCCAAGTGACCGCCTATAACCGTCAGGATGGCGATGATCTTTGGGAGGCTGAGTTAGATTTGCCCGTTTCAGGTGGTGTAGGCGCAGGTGCTGAACAGGTGCTGGTCGGTACTTACACCGGTAAGGTTGTGGCATTGTCGACGGTTGATGGCAGCGAGTTGTGGAGTGCCCAACTGAGCAGTGAGGTACTTTCTGCGCCTCAAACCAACGGGCAGGTCGTGGTCGTACAGGCCAGTGATGGCAACTTGTTTGGTCTCAACGCCGAAGATGGCAAGCAGTTGTGGTTATACGACAACGCCATCCCTGCTTTGACCCTGCGCGGTACCGCGCATCCGTTATTGGTCGAGTCAGTCGTTTATGCGGGTTTCGCTTCGGGTAAAATCTTAGCCCTTAATGCGGCCGATGGCACCTTGATGTGGGAGCAGCGAGTGGGCGTTGCTGAGGGGCGCTCAGAGTTGGAGCGTGTAGTGGATGTCGATGGCGCGCCGATACTGGTCGATGACATTCTCTACTCTGCGAGCTATCAGGGTCGCCTTGTTGCGCTTAACCGCAGCACGGGCCGAGGAGTCTGGTCTGTTGAAGAGTCGACCCACACTGATCTTGCCGCGGGCAATGGCCGTATTTACCTTGTCAACGCCGACGGTTATGTTCGTGCCTATGGCGCCACCAGTGGTGAGCTAGAGTGGGAGAATGACCAGCTGCTTCGTCGCCGCTTGGGTGCTCCTCAGACCTTCGGCGGCTATCTCGCCGTTGGTGACTTTGAAGGTTACTTACATATCCTGGATCAAAGCACCGGAGAGTTCGTTGCTCGCCGCAAGGTGGACAGCGAAGGTCTACGTGCGCCTATGCAAAGCGTAGACGGTGTGTTGTTCGTGCAGGGCAATGGTGCCGACCTCGAGGCCATTGTGGTCGAATAGCCGCGCCGTGCTTAAACGCGGTTTTTTGTTCTCGGAGCTCAGCTATTTAGAGGTTCGCAGCAAAAATCGCGTATAATGCATATAGTCATATAACAGGGTCAGAGTAGTTACTACTCTGACCCTGTTTGGTTTTGTGAAAACGGTATTTTTGTTATATCGAAACCGTAGTATTTGCCGCGCGGGTGGGTTATCCACAGGCGTGTATTCTCTTGTTGGATAAAGTTAAACGCTCATGATTCCTGTAATTGCCTTAGTTGGTCGCCCAAACGTGGGTAAATCGACACTTTTTAACCGCCTCACCAAAAGTCGTGATGCACTGGTCGCGGACTTTGCGGGGCTGACCCGTGACCGAAAATACGGTGAGGCACGCATTCTGGATCGTGACTTTATCCTGATCGACACCGGGGGTATCACCGGTGACGAGGAAGGCATCGATAACGCCATGGCTGAGCAGTCGCTACTGGCGATTGAAGAAGCCGATGCGGTGTTGTTTATCGTCGACTGTCGCGCGGGGTTATTGCCCGCCGATATGGAGATCGCCAGACACCTGCGCATTAACAACAAGAAAGTGTTTGTGGTAGCCAACAAGATCGACGGTAAAAATCACGACACTTCGGTCTCACCCTTCTATGAAATGGGCTTGGGGGAGTTGTACCCCACCACGGCTACCCACGGACGCGGCGTAACATCGCTGATGGAAGATGTGATCGAAACCTTCCCTGCAGACGATGACAGCCGTAACACCAACGTTGCCACCGGTATCAAAATGGCCATCGTTGGGCGCCCCAATGTCGGTAAGTCGACACTGGTCAACCGCATGCTCGGTGAAGACCGTGTTGTAGTGTATGACCAGCCCGGCACGACCCGCGACAGCATCTATATCAACTACGAGCGCGGCGATCAGCAATACACGATCATTGACACGGCGGGTATCCGCCGTCGTAAGAATGTCAGGGAAACGGTGGAGAAATTCTCCATTGTGAAAACCCTCAAGGCCATCGATGACGCTCACGTGGTTATTCTTGTCATGGACGCTACTGAAAACGTGGTGGAGCAGGATCTGCATTTGATGGGGCAGGTGATCGACAGTGGTCGCGCACTGGTGGTCGCACTCAACAAGTGGGATGGCCTCGATGCCGACCACAAAGAGAGTGTTAAAAGTGAGTTGGAGCGTCGCCTTAAGTTTATCGACTTTGCCAATATTCACTTTATTTCGGCGCTGCACGGCACCGGTGTTGGTCACCTTTATGAGTCGGTGGGTGAAGCTTACCGCTCGGCGACCGACAAGCTGACCACTAACCACCTGACGCGTATTCTTGAGGATGCCACCTCGGTGCATCAACCGCCGATGCACAACATGCATCGCATCAAGCTACGCTACGCTCACTCGGGTGGTCACAATCCGCCGGTTATCGTTATTCACGGCAATCAGGTGGATAAACTGCCGGGTCACTATGTGACATACCTAGAGAAAGCGTTCCGCCGTGCACTCGATTTACACGGTACGCCGATTAAAATTACCTTTAAAGGCACCGAAAACCCTTTCCAGAAGAAGGTGAGTGACCGCGAGCGTTCGAAGAAGAAGAACCTCGGTCAGCTGGTGAGTAAGCGCTCGAAGAAAAACCAAGGTAAGCGGGTAGACACTAAGAGAGCAAAACCGTCTAAGCACCGTTAATACTTGGCGCCCTTGATAGGGTGCGTCGCTCGATAAAAACCGGCCAATGGCCGGTTTTTTTATGTCTTGGGTTTATCCGCAGCGTAATAAATGGTGGCTGGTTGTGCAGTGCCAGCCAAATTGTCTCGGTATGCGGAGCTTGAATATCGTCGGTTGGCGACTACTGGCGAGGAGTTGAGAGTGACCCGCCTGAAGCAGCGATACGAGCAGCTCTCTGGGAGGTTAACTGGGGGGGATGGTCAAGAAATTGTGGGCGGTATCGTTTTTCTGTGACTCTTTACGCACTGTTGGCTTTGGCTGGGCCTGATTTATAGGCGTCTAGTGATAAACCAACTGCACCTCTAGATCGCTGGCGGCTGGCTTTGTGTGGCCTGCTGATGTTGACAGCAGGGTCACTTGGCTGAGCCCATGGCTGGTCAGCTGCAGGGGGGAGCGGGAGTCACAGCGAGAGGTATTGCTATCCAGACGGCATAGATAACCTATCTGCTGTGAGTCGGTCACGATAAGAGAGACGGCGGCCGTGTCCATGCTGGTAATACTGATCTGGGTGTTGTCGTCTTGGCTGTGGGTGTTTATGGTCGTGGTCGGCGGGTACTCACTGGCAGCCTGCAGTTGAAGGCTGGCGCCCGCATCGATAAATGTGACGCTGACACCCAGCTGTCCGCTGGCGGCTTGCACTAGCGGGCACAGCGTTAGCAGAGTCAGCAGTAGGCTAATAGATTTGGCCAGATCAGACTGTGTGAATAGGCGAGTGGGATAGGTCATGCCAGCTTCCGTGCGAATATTGGCAGCAGCATAACAGTCTAAATACTGGGTACCTAAGAACGGTGTGGAATAGATTTTCTTGTTTCTATGTCGGGCAGGTTAAAAAACGATCAGTTTTCGGCGCTGCGAAGGCAGGTCGTTGGGGGAGGATTACGTTTGTCTACGTTTAGCGCTTTTGACCGAACCCTCTACTGCACTGAGGGTTCGGTCGCGCCTGTATCTTGGGCCTTGTGTTAGGCAGTGTAGCGGTGGATTTAGATCGGTTTATATCGCCAGTATCTCAGGGTTGACCGAAGAGCCTACTGCAGCTTATCCAACGCCTCACTCAAGGTCGCTACCGAGCGTTCGATATTGTGCAGCTTATCCAAACCGAACAAACCTATGCGGAACGTGCAAAAATCTTCCGGCTCATCACACTTGAGAGGAACCCCCGCTGCAACTTGTAGCCCTTGGGCTAAGAATTTCCTACCCGTCTGGATGTCAGCGTCGCTGGTGTAACTGACGACCACACCCGGCGCCTTGAAACCTTCTGCAGCGACACTCTTTATGCCTCGGGCTTCTAGCATCGCGCGGGTCTTTTGACCCAGCTCGATTTGTTCCTGTTTCACCTTATCAAAACCATAAGCCTGGGTTTCCAGCATGGTGTCGCGGAATGTTAACAGCGCGTCGGTAGGCATGGTGGCGTGGTAAGCGTGGCCGCCATTTTCGTAGGCCTGCATGATTTGTAGCCACTTGCCGAGGTCACAGGCAAAGCTGCTGCTCTGGGTTTCGGCGGTGCGTGCGAGGGCTCGCTCGTTCATCATCACCAAACCGCTACACGGTGAGGCACTCCAGCCTTTCTGTGGTGCGCTGATCAGTACATCGACATTGTTGGCCTTCATGTCCACCCAAAGGGTGCCGGAGGCGATACAGTCGAGGACAAATAACCCGCCGACTGAGCGCACAGCCTCGCCCACGGCCTGCAGGTAATCGTCGGGCAGTATAATGCCCGATGCGGTTTCCACGTGTGGCGCAAATACCACGTCGGGTTTCTCAGCCTTAATACGCGCAACCACTTCGTCAATGGCCGCGGGGGCAAAAGCCGCTTGGGGCGCGTCGGACTCTAATTGCGCCTTGAGTACGGTGTGCTCAGGCGCAATACGGCCGGCTTCGATAATCTGACTCCAGCGAAAGCTAAAGAAACCATTGCGAATAACGAGGCACTTGGCGTCGTTGGCAAACTGTCGAGCGACGGCTTCCATCGCGTAGGTGCCGCCACCTGGCACGACGACAACCGCATCGGCGTTGTAGACGGTTTTAAGCGTGGCTGATACATCACGCATAACCTGCTGGAACGTCTGTGACATGTGATTGAGGGAGCGGTCGGTAAAGACTACTGAGTATTCCAATAAACCGTCAGGATCAACATTGGGGAGTAAACCAGGCATAACGCATATCCAGCTGAATGGGAGTGTCTTACGGCATAACCCGTAGAGTTGATTAAAAGGGGGATTCTATAGGAGGTGTTAGCTGTAGAGGAAGCTCGAAACGCGACCGCGTGGTTAAGTGTGGGTGCTTATATCGCGCTCAGAACAGTATAAACTCTCTATACTGCACGCGGGTAAGCGTTAAGCTTGGTGTCGGCTCGCGTGAGCGAATGACAAAAAATTGTTCGATTGCTTGCTGGTGCGGTGCTATTTAGGGTTTGAATCAATGGGTGTGACAGCAACAAGATGAGATTGTGTCGTGTTTTATGCTTTTTAACCGTGTGCGTTTTTTTGCTGGACGCACAAGCGTACGCGGAGGATAAACCTACGCTGCGTTGGTTGGTGTGGGATCAGGTCCCTAATTATATCTTGCGCGGCCCGTTTGCGGGCCAGGGTGCGGGCGGATTATTAACCAAGGCTTTGCAGGATCAACTGCCCCAGTATCACCACGTTAATGTGGAGAGCAATGCACAGCGCTACCTTCACCTTATTCGTGAAGAGAACGTGTGTGTCGCCTGGGCTTGGATAGTACCCGGCAGTAACGATTATCGTGTGCACAGCCGCCCTGTGTCGCTTGCACCGCGCACGGGGATTCAGGTGTTAAAAGAGAAACAGTCTCTCTTTGGCCCACCGGGTACGAGCTTGTCACTGGCCAATTTACTGCGCCAGCCAACACTGCGCTTGGGTTACTTAAAAGGTATGTCTTACTCCAAGCGGGTGCAGGATCTGTTGGAGCAATATCGCGATAGCCATTATGTCTACCCTACGTCCGGTAGCTCAGTGGAATTTAAATTGACGATGCTTGATCGGGGGCGAGTGGATTACTTTTTTGGCTTCGGTGCACAGAGTATCTACGACGCCGAAATCAAAGGCATAGAAAACAAGTACCAATTTTATAGTCTCGATGAGATGGCTCTTTACACCAGTATGCACAGCCATTGTTCTAATACAGCCTTTGGAAAAACGGCGATGCGCTCGATCAATCGGCTGTTGACCGATGAGCTGCTACTCGAACATTTGGCTAGGATAGAGCGCTGGTATGGTGACGATAAAGAGTACCGAGAGGTATTTATGCGCCACGTGATTGAGCGAACCCCCCACCCCTTAGTGACCGACCCTGGTCAGTAATCCCGACGTTATTTAATGCGCGGCCCCACGACGAACAACCCGTGTAGCCAAGAAGCTTCAACAGCCGCTGCACCTTAAATAGGAATTTGGCAGGCAGACCCTAACGTGGCTTAGGGCCGTCGTTAAACGCGTTTACGTCGCCTTTACTTAGAGTCAGCGCGTCCCATAAAGGCGCGGTCTTCGACGTTTATTTTAATTCGGTCACCCGTTGAAATGTGCTCGGGTACCGGTATGCTCAAGCCCGTTGATAGCAAGGCTGGTTTGGTTCTGGCCGTCGCTGAACCGCCTTTAATAGAAGGGTCTGTTTCGGCGATGTCCAATTCGACGTGCACTGGCAGATCAAGGGCTACGGGTATGTCGTTAACAATGATGACCTGCACACCCGCAGTGTCCTCATTGATGAACAATACTTGCTCGGCAATGGCTTCTTTATTCAGGTTGTATGGCGTGTAGTCTTCTTTGTCCATGAATACGTATTCATCGCCATCGACGTAGGAGAACATGACGGGGCGTCGAATTAGGTCAGCAAAGTTCAGCATCTCTGAGTCTTTAAAGGTCTCATCTATTTTACTGCCCGTTACGACATCGTACATACGCATACGGTACAAGCTGCCTCCGGCGCGCCCCTGTGGCACAGAACGCTCGATGTCCCTGACAATGACGGTCTTGCCGTTGTATTCGATAGCGGCATTCTTTTTGATTTCACTGGCCTTGGGCATGGTGCTTCCTGTTTGAATAAGGGAATGGATGGCGGGAATACTAGCACAGCCGCTGAGCCGACTCATGCGGCTTTGCTGTTTTGGGCCGCGACCTAGTCAGATGACCACACAGTGATATTTGTTGTAACCGTAGACTGCCAATGGCAGTAGGAGCTGATATGAGCACTGATGATTTTATAAGCAAACTTGCTGATTTTATTGAAGCCAATAGTAAGGACGAGGCGGTCGCGATGTTGGCAAAAAGTTTGATTGCGACTGCCCGTACGGATAATACCCCCAATCTTGAGTATGAAGATGAGCTGCGGCGGGTGCAGATCACTTTGACGGAACAGGGACAGCGTGCACTGCATTAGTAGATGGTGGCGTGGGTAGGGCTTTCGGCGGGCCCTTGTCTTGGCGCGCAGTATTTCGCTTTGTAGTGAGTGAATAAAAGCTAACGCTGCCCTTTCTGTATTCGATATTCGCTGTTGTCTCTTAGCGCTTGGAGTTCAGCGGGCTACTGATTTTTCCACTCCACATAATCACCTATGATCGAAAAGGCTAATTTTTACGCCGCATATAGATATTGTTTATCGCCATACACTCTTATAACTTTGTTCTTCTAAAGAAACTAACCTCGAGAAAGTATCCCCTGATGATAAAAAAGTCTTTATTAACCACCCTAGCGCTCATGCTCGTAGTTATTCTTGGTGGCTACCTAATTCTGAAGGCGCCGGAACCTCCTCGGAGTCAGGCTTTTATCAACGCGACTGTGTTGACCATGGACCGTGATAATCAGCAAGCCGAAGCGGTGCTGCTAGAAGGTGAACGGATTAAGGCGGTGGGCTCCACCGAAGAAATACTGGCGCTGACCGATGAGCACAGCCAGATACATGACCTGACGGGTAAAACGTTGTTACCGGGTTTTATTGATGCGCATGGCCACTTTCCCGGTTCTGGTTTGGAAGTTGTTTCGGTTAATTTGAACAGTCCGCCGATTGGCCAAACACAATCGATTACTCAGCTGTTGGAGCAGGTGCGCGAGTACGCGGCTCAAAGTAAAGGCGATGGCTGGGTGTTGGGCATGGGGTACGACGACACCCTGCTGGCGGAAAATCGACACCCGACGCGCGCTGAGTTGGATGCCGTGGTATCGGACAAGCCGGTGATGATCACGCACGCCTCCGGTCACTTGGCTGTCGTGAACTCCCTTGCGCTGGCGCTAGCGGGCATCACAGAGGATAGCCGTAACCCAGAGGGCGGCGTATATGGTCGCGACAGTGATGGCCGCTTAAACGGCTTGATGGAAGAAACCGCTGTATCGGAAATGCAGGTGCAGGCCGCCGATATTGGTTTTACGATGTTCCTTGAAATGGTGCGTTTTGCGGCCGATGAATACGCCGCGAAGGGTGTGACAACGGCGCAGAATGGCGGCGCGCCTAAATTTTTAGGGCAGGCTCTGGCTGTGGCCAGCCGTCTGGGGCAAGTGCCGCTTCGACTTGAAATTTGGCCTCTGTTTGATGAGTGGGGCGAGGAGTTACTGGATGACCCCGACTCGGTACGCTGGTATGAAAACGAGCGCTTAAATATTGGTGCTATAAAGCTGATTGCCGACGGCAGCATTCAGGGTTATACCGGTTACCTTTCCAAGCCTTATCACCAGCCACTTCACGGCGATGAGAGCTATCGTGGCTACCCTCGTATTTCACGCGAAAAATTGTTTGATTGGGTTGATAAGTTTCACAGTGCGGGTTTTCAAATGGCCATCCATGGCAATGGTGACGGCGCCATTGATGACATCATTGCGGCCTTTTCAGAAGCGCAGATAAAACACCCTAGCCAAGACCCACGGTTGATTTTGATTCACGCGCAAATGGCACGTGACGAACAATTGGCGGCGATGAAACCTCTGGGGATTACCCCGAGCTTTTTCTCAGCGCATACCTACTACTGGGGCGACCGCCACCGCAACCTATTTATGGGGCCTGAGCGCGCGGCGAACATGAGCCCTGCGGCTTCAGCGGCCGCGCTAGAACTGCCGTTTACTATCCACTTGGATACGCCCATTGTGCCGATGGACCCTCTATTTTCTGCTTGGACAGCGGTAAATCGTGAGACGCGCTCGGGGTTTGTGGTGGGCGAACATCAACGTATCTCCGTGCTCAAAGCCCTGCGCGCGACGACCATTGATGCCGCATGGCAGATTTTTCGTGAGCAGGATTTGGGCTCTATCGAACCTGGAAAACTGGCGGACCTGGTGGTGTTGGGAAGCAATCCACTCGATGCACCAAAAAGCTTTAAAGACATTCGTGTAGAGCAAACGTTTGTTTTCAGGTCCAAGCTCAGCCTTGAACTTAGGAACTTAGGAACTTAGGAACTTAGGAACTTAGGTTTTAGGTGGATGAATGATGGGGCGACTCAGCGCAGCCCCATGATCACCCTTACGTGCGGGAAGTACCCAGTAGGTTATGGCGCTACACATCCCACGCAGCTTGCCTGAATAGCCCGAGCGTCAAGCCATACCCGTTGTTGAGGGCTGAGGTGTTGGGTCAGCGGTGCTAATAATGTATTCAGTGAGGTAAACCACTGTACTTTTGAGGTGTCGAGCGCAACGCGTGCGTTAAATTCCTGCGCCAATTGCTGGGCAAACAGTTCGCTGGGGGTGAGTGGTTTGCGAACTTCCTCGACTTCAAATTGACTCAAGTTTGCAAACTTTGCGGCGGCGTTAATGGCGTCACTGAGCGAACCCAACTGATCAACAAGTCCCAGTCGCAGTGCGGCGTTGCCTGTCCAAACACGCCCTTGAGCAATCTGATTGACCTGCGTCGGCGTTGAGTTTCGGGCCGTTGCCACCAGTGCCAAGAATTGCTGATAGACATGATTTACACCCTGCTGCAGTACGCCTGCGGCCAGTGGTGATAGTTCACGGTCCAGTCTCAGGGCGCCAGCGAGCTCCGTTGTTGCGAGGCCGTCGGTGTGAATGCCAAGCTTCGATAGGGATTTCTCAAGTGTAGGGAAAGCGCTGAAGACACCGATGGAGCCGGTGATGGTGGTTGGGGTTGCCCAGACTTCATCGCTGGCCATGGCCATCCAATAGCCACCGGAGGCGGCCACGCTGCCCATCGATACAACAACCGGAATGCCCGCGTCGCGGGTGGCCTGCAGTTCTTGGCGGATCACCTCCGAGGCGAAGGCGCTGCCGCCGCCACTGTCAATGCGCACGACGAGTGCTTTGATGTTCTTGTTTTTACGGGCGTCGCGAATCAACTGACTGAAGGTATCGCTGCCGATATTGCCGTTGGGCTGTTCGCCGTCGAGGATGATGCCGCTGGCCACCAACAGGCCAATCTTGTCACTGTGGTGTGGCTGTTCTGCGTCGGTGAGGTCTAGGTAGTCCCAGTAGTCCAGCGCTTGGTAGTTGTCTTGCTCATCGTGGCCAAACTTCTCGATAAGCTCGGTGCGCAGCTCGGTGGCTGAGCTCAACTTATCCACAAGCCCGAGCTCTAGCGCTAATTGAGCCGTGTCGCCTCCGACTCGAGTCATGTGTTGATCAATGTTGTTGATATAGTCGTTGAGACTGCCAGCTTCTAGTTGACGAATCGTTTCGACACGTTCTAGGTAGGTACCCCATAGGTCGTCGAGCCACAGACGGTTGTGCTCACGGGAAAC
>Ga0209081_1000660_pt1 | contig 20862 bp, 18 predicted proteins | sample GOMGulsemesocosm_4_FD_184636 | JGI IMG/M metagenome (GOLD analysis project Ga0209081, IMG submission 184636) | Methane-oxidizing microbial communities from mesocosms in the Gulf of Mexico - GOM15B Gulf of Mexico (SPAdes) (version 2) | ecosystem: Environmental > Aquatic > Marine > Cold seeps... | reverse complement strand
TACGGCAAAGCGTGGGTGCCAGTTTCAGTGCTCTACACAATTGGTTGCTCGAGGATATCTCGCGCGCCGTTCAGGTGGAGCAGATGGCCGACTATTGCTGTATGAGCCCGCGCCACTTTGCCCGTCGTTTTGCCGATGAAACGGGTATGACACCGGCAAAATACCTGGAGAAATTACGCCTGGAACACGCACGAGAACTTCTGGAATCAACCTCTCAGACGGTTGAATCCATTGCCCTACGCACCGGCTTTGGCCGCGAAGAACGCCTGCGCCGTACTTTTCTTAAAATCCTGGGGGTAAGCCCCAGTATTTATCGACAGCACTTTGGGGTGAGCGTGTAAGCTTGAGAATATAGTTTCTTTTATCGCCTCTCAACCTTAAACCCTTCCAAATAACGCTGTAATTTACCCGTACCTAATGAGGGTTTCTGGGTAGATCGGAAATACAAATAGAGTCATCCGTAGGCTTTCTCGGCTAATGCTCAAGCAACACCATTTCCTGATTAAACCGGTTAGGGGTATTCGGTGTGTCTGCTGTTGCGCTCAAGCTAGCGTGAACCCCACCAGTGCCTGCCGGATGTTCATGGTACAGAAGAGCCCTTGATGGACCTTAACTGGTAGAGTAAAGGCTGCTTTGCTCTGTAGATATTTATCCATGAAATCAATATATTTCACTGCCTGAGTAAAAATTCTAAAGGAGTGTTATACAGAATCATGGATACCACACAAGTATAGGAATGTTATACCGATACGTCGGTCAACTAAGCGTTATGCAATACATAGGAAATACATGAGACGAATCATCAATACTCTTTTTATTATGTTTTTGGCTTCTACAACACACGCAGAAGACCGTGAACTTGCAAAGCTATTTTCTGATCAGAGCATTAACGGGACTATCGTGATCTCATCTTTACGCAGTGGCGAGCGTTTTACTCACAATGATATTCGTGTTGATCGTAGATTCGCTACAGCATCAACTTTCAAAATACTAAATTCTCTTATTTCTCTCGAAGAGGAGGTTGTTTCTGGTAAAAATACAGTATTGGAATGGGATGGTCGTAAATATGACTACCCGGCTTGGAATGGTGACCAAACGCTAGAAACTGCATTCAAATTATCTTGTGTATGGTGTTTTCAGGAGTTGGCACGTCGAGTTGGAGCAGAGACGTATAGGAGCTACTTTCAGAAGTTAGCTTACGGCAAGTTGCTCGAACCTTTTAGCGAAACCACGTTTTGGCTTGATGGTTCACTCGAAATTAGCGCAATCGAGCAGGTGGATTTCCTCAAAGAACTCTATCTAGGCACTCTTCCTTTCAATAATTCATCTTATGAAGTATTGCAAGAAATCATGATCGTAGAGCAAACCCCTTCGTTCACCATGCGAGCCAAGACTGGTTGGGCTGAACGAGTAACACCGCAAGTAGGCTGGTATGTTGGATACATCGAAGTAAAAGATGACGTCTGGTTTTTTGCTACAAATATTGAAATTAGTGAGAAAAGCGATTTACCCATGCGTCAAAAAATCACACTAGAAGCATTGAAATCAAAAGGTATTATCAACGGTGCATAATCGGGTAGCCGGAAGTGTCTAGCCTCCAGCGCCCTGAATGCGGGTCCGCACAGGGCGCTACTGAACGTCTTTTATTGCGCTAATCAGGTGGTCCGTAAAACAGGGGTAAAATCACATTGTTTTTTTAGGCAAGCTGGAAAACTGAGCGATTATGCAGGATGGCACGGCTCTAAAGCAGACACACAGTCATGTTGAAATCTGAAGCTATGTGGCGGCGGTGTTTCTCAAGGTGGTTGTTAAAGTGCCAATTTCTATCGGCACAATATAATAATGATATTTTAAAAAGCAGCAATCCCCTCCAATTATTGACTGGCATTAGCTATCCCCAACGAACAATTCCTCAAAGTCATCAGGTGGCACGGGCTTGGAGAAGAGATAGCCTTGCCCAAAGTCGCAACCAGCGGCCATCAGTAAATCTCGATGTTCTTCAGTCTCAATGCCTTCAGCGACTACCTTGATATCGAGTTTATGTGCCATGGCAATAATGGCTTCGCACAGCGCTATGTCCTTCGAATTACTTTTCATATTACGCACGAAAGACTGGTCTATTTTAAGGTAGTCGATATCGAACTTTCTAAGATAAGACAAGGATGAATAACCTGTGCCGAAGTCATCCAGCGATATTTGAATGTTATCTTCACGAAAAACACGCATCTTCTCGACGATTTCAGCATGGGTATCCATCAGCACACCCTCGGTAATTTCCGCGACAATGGCATTTCCGGGAAGCCCAAGTGAATGCAGATAATCCGACCATTGGCTTAACTTGTTTTCATTATCATGATATTGAACAGGAGAGGTGTTAACACTGATCTGGAAGTCCTCGTTGTGTAATTCACGCCAGTGTTTAGCCTGTCGTGCAGCTTGCTGGAATACCCATTCACCGATCTCGATAATCAAGCCGGTTTCCTCAGCGATACTGATAAAATCGGCGGGGCTAATCAATCCACGCGTTGGGTGATGCCAGCGTATTAGTGCTTCCGCCTTGTGGATAGCGCCGCTTGCTAGCTCCACTATAGGCTGGTAGACGACATGGAATTCGTTATTGGACAAAGCGCCGCGCAGATTATTAACGATAATCCCCCGGGCCACCGCAGCCTCCTGCATTGATGACGTATAATATTGGAAGCGATTACGACCCTTTTCTTTCGCTACGTACATGGCCTGATCGGCATTCTTGAGGAGCGCATCGACCTCGGATGCGTTATCTGGAAATAAAGTAATGCCTACGCTCGCCGTTAAGTAAGCAACTTCAGTCTTAATGTGAAAGGGTTCAGAAAGCTTCTTTAAGATGTCATTCGCAATGCGTTCGACGGTGATATGGTCATTCAACTCACCGATAATGATGGTGAACTCATCTCCGCCGAGGCGCGCCAATATGTCGGATTCACGTACACAGCCTGACAACCTCTGCGCCGCATCCTTGATCACAGTGTCACCCCAGTCGTGCCCAAACGTATCATTGACTTCCTTGAAATGGTCGAGATCAATGAATAGGAGCGCCACTTTACTACTGGAGCGATGGGCCGCTTTGATCGCCTTTTCTAAGTGATGGCGGAACATTCTACGGTTGGGTAATTCAGTCAGAACATCAAAGTTGCTCTGTTGCCAAATCTCCAGTTCTGCTTTCTTTTTCTCGCTAATGTCTTGGAACGCACCTAACACCTTGGTTACCTGCCCCTGTGACATTATCACCGTACCATAGGTCTGTACCCACAACCTGCGCCCCTTGGCTGTGATCAGCTCAAGTTCAAGATCAAAACCGGTGCCTTTTTCAATCGCGTTTGCAAGTGCTGCAGTGATTACTGGAATCCACTCTGGAGCATAAAAGTTGATTGCGCTAGCTACGGTGGGCGAGTATTCCGCTGGGGTTGTCTCGTGGATTAGGTAAGTCGATTCCGTCCAGAACAGGGTCTCGTTCAACAGATCCACTTCCCAGCAACCAATCTTGGCCATGCTTTGAACGGCGTTGAATAAGTCTTTCGATCGTTGGAGATCACTATCGGTGCTCGAATCAGCCATAGAGTTTATCTCACTATATGTAGTCTATAAGAGCACAGAATAATGTGTGTAAGGGTCGGATAGTTCCATCGTAGCATTGTTGCCAGCTATCGCCATATTTCTGTTTGTGAGAAATCTACACGTATGTTTAATCACAAAAAGCTTAGTTCAGGCTTCAAAAAGCAGCCGAATTTAAACATGGTTAACGAAGGTGGTGAGTAGGTAACCAGTACGAATATGGCCATAATAAGCGCCAAGGCGGCCATAAGAGACAATTTTAGATGTATTTGGGTAGGCAGTGACTTCATGGTAATAAAGTGACCAAGAAAAGGGCGCTTGTTCTTCTTATTTACTCACTTTACTTGTAAATTCGACGAAAAAGGGTTTGTTCCGCCTATGCCCATAATAATTCAATGTCCGTTTTTTCTTAACCTGATTCTAGTCAATGTCCCTTAATGGCTGTGAGTTAAACCGGTGATTGCAACGTTATCCTTCACCGAGGAGAAAGCGTAGCTATGAAATATAAGAAACAGACTAGCGATGCTTCCATCGAATGGCCACAAGAGCTGGCGCTAGTGAATAGCACCGCGGAAATTTTCATGGCGCCGCTCTGGTTTCTTCTGCCTGCTTTATCATGCTGCTCCTGATGGAGCGGGTTATACGGTTACCGCCTTGGCCGTGTCGGAGTGACTGCTTTGTAATGCATCGACCCGCTCCATCATATGGCCCGCTGCTAGGTAGGCCATGGTCATCGCTGGTCCCAAGGTGCAGCCAGCCCCCAGGTATTTATCCCCCATCAGTGAGGCGCTGCTATTGCCTGCGGCATAGAGCCCGGCGGTAGGCTGACCCTCGACATCGACCACCCACGATTTACCAAGCCCGACCGCTCTGGCTGGAGCTGCGTTGGCCCGGCACCGCCGTGCCCGTGCCCAGCCCTCTATGTCGATGATTTGACCACACTGCCCCAGAATCAGATTTGACACATGGTGATCATGAAAACAGGTACTAAAAAAGGTCCTCTTACGCCTATCGCCAAGCATGTCGGTTATGCTGAAGGTTTAGGCAATAGGCATTACTATCCTGTTGATGCTGTAGAGTTGCTAATGCTTTTAATCCATTGGTGAAAAGCTTCTATCTTTGGTTCATGTAATCGACTTGCTGGACAAACCAAATAGAAATTAAAATTGGAATAAATACTAACATTGAAAAGCTGTACTAGGTTTTTCTGAGCCAAGTGGCTTTCGACAAAACTTTTCCGACACAGACATACGCCCTTCCCTTCAACTGCTGCTGAAATTTGTAAACTCACATCGTCTAAATATACGCAATCTTTGGCTGTGTAATTCAGTCCGGCTTTGGCTTTCCATCGATGCCACTCATCATATGGGGACGAGTCGACAATCAGCCTTTGTTTTTTAATGTCATTGATGCTCTTTATTTCATTCGCCAGTTTTGGTGTGCAGACAGTAATGAGTTCATCTTCTGATACTTGTAGGCTGTGTAGATTTGGCCAATCACCACGGCCTAAACGTATGGCAACATCAATATCAGACTCCATATCCAGGTTGACAACTCGATAGGATGGCGCCAAACGCAAGGGTATATCCGGGTGTTGTTGTTCGAATAATGCCAAATTTGGTAACAACCAATTATGAGCAAAACTTGGTAATAGACTTACGGTGAGTGGAGCATTGTTTGTTCGGTTTCTTATTCTGTCTGTGCCTCTACGAATAATTGATAACGACTCCTCCACAACCGTTTGAAATTCTTTACCCGCGTCACTGAGACTTAGCTTCGGCCCACACCTAATAAACAGCTGACAACCTAGTTGTTGCTCTAGAATCTTCATTTGCTTGCTTACTGCACCTTGGGTGATGTGAACTTCATCGGCAGCTCTGGTGAAATTTTGCAAGCGGGCGGCAGCCTCAAAAATACGAACTGCGGTTAATGAGGGGAGTGATTTTGTCATTTTTATACTAATCAACTATGAGAATAACTCATGATAGCATGAACTATAAGTCGTTTTAATAACCGTGTGCATTGCTAGTACTGTTGCTTTTTTAAATTAATGACGCGATGAGAAAAACGCAACAAAGAGATAGATATGATCAAACATTTTTCTTACATGCTTCCACTAGTGATACTGAGTTGTACATCTAAGGCGATTGCGCAAACTCAGTTATCCACTGAAAAAAATGGATTAACTATTGGTGGCGCTGCTCGAATAAATTATTCTTATAAGGAGTATGACGAGCAAAGTAAAAGCACCTTAGGGAACTTAGATTTTGAGCTGTTCAGGCTTAATGTCACCAATGAAATAGGTGATTTCAAGCTTTTTGCTCAATACCGTTGGTATAACGACTTCTCATTTCCTGATTATGCCTATTTATCCTACAGCTTAACCGACAATAGTGAGCTGCAATTTGGGCTAAACAAAGTCCCTTTTGGTATCTTACCCTATTCGTCTTTTGGTTATTGGCAAAGTATTCTTTATCACATTGGTTTGGAAGATGATAATGATGTTGGGCTAAAGTATTCATACGCCGATCAGCAGTGGGAAATTGATTTAGGGTTTTATAAGAATGCCGAATTAAGCAGCGATAACCATGCGCGTTATTCTTTTGATGTGATTTCCGATGCTGAACAGAATGAGTTCAATCAAGAATTGAATCAATTTAATATCAGGGTGGAAAGAAAAGTCGGCGATACAAACCTTGGTCTCTCAATGCAGTATGGTTCGTTGTATAACGAACTCACCACAAATAAGGGAGAACATAGCGCTGTTGCCCTGCATGTTGCCACTTCATACGAAAATTGGAATTTTCAAGTTGAGCTGGGAAATTATCAATATCAACCTGAGAACCCGCAGGGCAAAGGATCCGATAGAGTTCTTTTTGGCGCCTTTGAGAATGCCTTCTACATCGCTTCGGAAGCAGATTTTTACCTGCTGAATGTGTCAAGAGAGATTGTAGAACCACCTAAATTGATCGGCAAAATGAGTTGTTATAATAATTTTGGTGTTGTTATACCAAAGCGTCGTTCAGAAAATGTGGGAAACAAAACAATTCAAAATACGCTGGGTTGTGATGTCAGTTCGGGTTCTATTACTAGCTACATAGAGTTGATCTCCGGTCAAAACGCTTCATTTGTAAATGGCCCAGGTGTGGGTTTGGTTGATGATGCTAGCTGGAGTCATCGAATAAATATTAATGTCGGCTACTATTTTTAGGGTCATGACTAACAAAAATCACACCGAAAAGAGGGTTTTAACCGTGAGCACTCAGGTTACGATAGGGGCCACAAATAGAAAGGTGCTAGAAGGTGGCTGTTTATGGGGAAAGGTACATTTTAAGCTAACTGATCAATTTAACCATTTTCACCTCTGCCACTGTCAACAATGCCAGAAACTGACCGGCTCAGCGTTTGCGGCAAATATTTTTACGGCACCAGAAAATATTGTGTGGTTAGCCGGTGATGAGGGAGTGTCTTATTATAAGCATCCTAGCAGAGGATTATCTAAAGTCTTTTGTTCGGATTGTGGCTCTGCACTACCCTTTGTAAATAAGATCGGTAAGGCCTTGATCGTTTCTGCCGGTTCGTTATTTGATAAAGTTGAGCATGTACCTGAAGCTAATTTTTTATTGGTGTAAAAGCTGGTTGGTTGAAGGGTGGTTTAGCAGCAAAGGAGATTTGTCACTTTTCCGAATGAACGAGAGGGTGGTGTTTCATAGTGTTTGAGGGTGTTCTAGATTCTGTGTCAGCTGTAATAAGCTCTCGGGTTGATGTAACCGTCTAGCCAACCAGGGTGACGGGTGGTCAGCTTCGATCGTATCCGATTCAAGTTGTGTAGCTGGTGCATCCAGCGCTCCGGAGCATTAAGTTATTTAGTCCGTTGGAATTTCTAGTGGGTAGCGTGTGTCACTTGTTAGGGAATCTAGAGCCTGTTCGCCGGCTATACAGGTTCCGCCTTGGCCTTGCCCGGGAGACTGCTTTGTGATGTATCGGCACGCTCCATCATATGGCCTGCCGCCAGGTAGGCCATGGTCATCGCTGGCCCCAAGGTGCAACCGGCCCCGGGGTATTGATCCCCCATCAGTGAGGCGCTGCTATTGCCCGCGGCATAGAGCCCGGCGATAGGCTGGCCCTCGACATCGACCACCTGACCCTTTAGATTGATGACCAGTCCGCCCTTGGTGCCTATGTCACCGGGGAAAATCTGCGCCCCATAGAAGGGTCCCCTACTCATTGCCCCCAAGCAGGGGTTGGGCTGCACAGACCCATCGCCGAACATGCGGTCGTGGGCGTCACTACCGCGGCCAAAGTCGCGATCGATGCCCGTGGATGCGTAGCTGGCCATCTTCTCGGCCGTGTTTTTAACCCCGCCAACATCGATAGCGAGCTTGCCGGCCAGCGCCTCAAGGCTGGCGGCCCTGGTCAGTACCCCACCGGCGCCGAGCATGCCTTTATTCATCCAGTCCGGAGACAGGCTCGATTGCGGCATGCCGCCAAAGATGTACTTACTGCGGTAGTCGCCATCGAAAATAACGTAGGCGGGAAAGCAGTCGTGTCCCCGCTGCTGCGCGCCATAGAAGCACTCGCCATAGGAGTTGTAGGTGATGGCCTCATTCATAAAGCGAGCGCCACTGGCGTCAACCATCATCATGCCGGGCTTGGATTTCTCAGAGAAGAGCACGGTCACGCCCTCAGGCGTCTTGACCACCGGTGCCCACCAGGCCTCGTGCATCAGCGCAGTGTCGGCGCCGTATTGTTGCGCAATCTGAATCAGGTCGCCGGTGTTGGTTTTGGCGCCCGCCGACCAGCTTTCACTGCTTGGCTGCGGTAAGTACTGCCTGCGCATCTCGGGGTTGTGATCAAAGCCGCCGGCGCTAATCATCACACCCATGCCCGCGGTTACAGTTCTGGCCAGACCATCGATATTGGCCTTGACCCCACTCACTCTGCCGCTCTCGTAGATCAGGTCGGTGACCGCAGCGTTCAGCTGCAGCTCGACCCCTTCTTGCACGCAGGCCAGGTAGAGGCCGCCCACCAGAGCGTTGCCCTGGGCCAGACGCCGGTCGCGCTTGCCCCGCAAGCGGCCGGGAATATCGCTGAGGTATTTGCAGATGATGCCGGCCATAATTTTCTGCCAGCCAGGGTTGGCGGCGAGGATTTGCATACCCTCGAGGATGCTCATCGAGAAGAGCCCCATCGCCTTGCTGGCCCTCGGCGCCTCCAGCATGCGGTAGAGCATCTTGCCCAACTGGCGCCCGTCGATCGGCGAGGGGTCCATGGTTCTGCCCCCAGGTTGCCAGCCCTCCATATCCGGGTAGTAGTCCGCATAACCTGTCACAGGCGTGAAAGAAATCTGTGTGCTGGCCTCGAGAAACTCGAGCATTTTTGGAGCGCTGTCGATGTAATTTTTGATGGCGGCGTCACCGACCTGGCTGGCGGGAATGATGCTACGCATATACCGAAAGGCCTTCTCGGCACTGTCCTCCACCCCGGCTGCGGCAATATTCGGGTTGTTGGGTATCCAGATACCGCCGCCAGATTTGGCACTGCTGCCGCCAAACGCCGCGCCTTTTTCCAGTACCAGCACCGAGGCGCCGGACTTGGCGGCCCTCAGTGCGGCCATCAGGCCGGCGGCGCCGGAGCCAATAACCACTAGGTCGTAGTGTTGCTGTGTCATGCTCTCTCCCTGGTCAGGCGCTGGTGGCCTTCAATTATTAGTTGACCATAAGTAATATTGAGTCACTGACTATTTATCGATAATGGTCATTTCTGATAATATAGTTTGTCCGATGACCGTTAGTCAATTGTAGTCAGTGACTTATTTTAATAACGGGTCATCGTTCTGTATGATGGGGCTTAAAAATGATGGTGGACGTGTGACTATGAGCCAGACCAGGCGACAGATTGAGAGTGACAAGAGGAAGGCAGTGGTATTGGCCAAGGCTCGGCAGCTGTTTGGCGAGTGTGGTTACAAGGCGCTGTCCATGGATCGGCTGGCGGAGCAGGCGGGCGTATCCAAGGGCTCGGTGTTTGCCTTTTACGGCACCAAACAGGGGTTATTTGCCGAGGTGGTCGGTGGCCTGCTCGATGAGATTATCGCGTTTACTGCGGCCCAACAAAAACCCGATGCCAGCGCGCTGGCGTCGCTGGAGACCGCCTTTCGGGCCGGCTTTAACTTTATCCAGCGGCACCCGCAGACGTTCCACTTCTTTAGCCAGCAGGCGCGCCTAGTCGTTCCCGAAAAACTCGCCGAGCACAAGACCTATTGGATAGAGACGTTTACACATTTTCTGACAATGGCCGAACAAGAGGGCGCGCTAGCGCCCGGCGTCAATGTGACGGCAACCGGGGAGGCGATCTACCACCTGCACAAGGTTTTGATTGAGGAATTGTTCAGCGGTCAGGACCTGCAGGCCGTCTCGGCTGAAACTCTGGATGCGGCCATCGCCATGGTACTGCGCGGAGTCGCAGCCTGAGATAGCCTGAAAGTGCTGTGTCAGGTTTTTTAGTGTTGGTTTTGTTTAGGCTAGCTCTGAATAAAGGAGCTACCCTGACACCTATTGGCGGCCCCTTCGAACTGACATTTACCTGTGTATGGGGGGCATCGGCCATTAACCTTGGCTATTTTGGTCATGTTGAAAGGTGAATTTTTCTCGTATTCTGGTCATTAAGAACAATAACTGAAAAAGTGAGAAACTTAATGTCCACGATGACCCTGGAAGTGAAAGACGGTATCCACCTGCTGAACCTGGACAATGGTGACACGGGCAACACCTTTACCCTCGAAGTAATACAGGAGTATCTGGCGGCCCTCGATGAGGTGGAGCGCTATGAGGGTAATACCGCACTGATGATCACTTGTGATCATGCCAAAACCTTCTCCACAGGCATTAACCTTGAATGGCTTCTCGCCCAACCAGAGGCGGGTGTTAATGAATTTGTTAAAACACTGGAGCGATTGTTCTACCGACTGGCGATGTTGAATGCGCCGACGGTCGCTTCTATCAATGGCAATTGTTACGCCGGCGCTGCCATTATGACAAGCGCCATGGACTTTCGCTTTATGCGCGCTGACCGCGGCCGCTTCTGCTATCCAGAAGTGGATATCAAAATCCCTTTTACGCCCATGATGAATGACATCATTCACCTTCTGCCGAATAAACACGTGCTTAAAAGCATGGCACTTTTGGGGCAGGCTTATACCGGTGAGCAGTGTTTACAAGCCAATATCGTAGATGGTATTCATGCCGCTGATACATTGCAGGCCGAGACTTTCGAATTTGCGAAGATGTTGGCAACAAAAGACCGCGCCACTTACACCACGATAAAGCAGCGCATGCGTGGCTCTATCGCTGCTCATAAGCAAGCGGTTTTAGGCTGATTGAGTGTCAGGCTAATCAGTCAAAAAACTCATAATTAAGGAATAATTATGAAGTTTAAGTTAGCCGGTGTTTTAGTCTGCAGCACACTGCTGCTGGGTTGTGCTGCCCAAACTTTCACTATTAATGGTGGAAATTCTGAGGTTCCGACAACACAAGAGTCTCAGATCTTTTTCATTAGCGGTCTAGGTCAAGAGCAGACTACCGATGCCGCAAAGGTTTGCGGTGGTGTGGATAAAATTATTAAGGTTGAGGCGCAGCATACCTTTGTCAACGGCCTACTTGGCGCCATCACTTTTGGTATTTACACCCCCCGTGATGCAAAGGTCTATTGCAAAGCCTTAAGCTGAATGACCAAGCAAGGCGCTGCTTTTAACAAGCGCGCCTTGCTGGTTGTATCCTTTGGCTTAGAAGTTGTATTTCCCCATTACACCCAATTAACGCTGAGAGTTGCGGGGTCATTGTCTGCACCATGACTGCATTTTCTGTTGACTAGAAAATGTCTATGTTTAGCATTTCACCGGCATAGGCTTGTCCGAAGGTATTGTTAACGAAGGCCGTTAGGCTGTAGCGTCCCGCTTTATCGAGGGGAGATCAGGTCTCCCTTAAGCAGTCGAATTAGAATCGATAATTCGCGTCCAGCCCGAATGTACGAGTGCGGCCCCGGTGCGTGTAATCAAAGTTAAAGAGCTCCTGCAAATCCGTTACTGAGGATAAATACTCTTTATCGGCCAGATTTTTTGCCCAAAAGGCCATTTCCAATTGCTCATCCTGAGACTGGAAACTTATGCGCATATTAGTTAGCCAGTAAGCCTTCTGGCGGGTGTTGTCATTGTTGAAAGCGTCAAAGTACTGATCCCCAGTGAAACTGGTGTCTAGTGTCAGGTAGATATTGCCGCTATCCATTTCCATAAAGCGCCAGTTTATCATGGCGTTAAAATTCAATGAGGGGGCATTGATTAATTCGTTACCGGAAAGGTCATTACCGCGCAGTTCCAGTTTGTCGTACTTGGCATCCAGGTAGCCCAGCCCCATTCGCAGATCTACTGCATGGTGAGGAATGGCCGTGATTTCAAGTTCCGCTCCTTGCACTGAAGACTTGTCGGCATTAACCAGTACAGAGAGAAAGCTGGGTGTTACATCGAGAAACTGCTGGTTTTCGTAAGAATAATGGAATAGCGCTCCGTTGATACGCAAGCGGTTGTCCAGCAGATCGGACTTGAATCCGATTTCCCAGGCTTCGACTTCTTCGGGCTCAGCGGTGGTAATTTCTGACACGTCATAAAAAGCCTGGCCGTTGAACGCACTGCCTCGATAACCCGTGGTAAAACTGATGTAAGTCGTGATGTCACTAGACAGGGCGTAGTCCAGAGCAAAGCGTGTTCCCCAGTTGCGATCGGTGACGTCGTTCTGATAGTCGCTGATTGTAGACATCGCGTTTACAATTTCGGTGTTGGTGACTGGGTCGAGGTAGCCGAGTTGTGCCTCGTAGTTATCGATTTTGTTATCGTCTTTGGTGAAACGCAAACCAAGGGTAAAGCTCAAGTCGGGAGAGATATCGTAGCTGCCCTGGAAGTAAGCCGCCAGACTGGTCTTAACCTGATTGTAATTGTTACTCAGGCGGCAGCCAGTGATAAAGTCCTCGAAGCAATCAAGTGTACCGCTGCCGTCGTTATCTCCTGCGAAATCGTAAAACATACGCTGGGTCACGTTCGCTTCAAGGTCTTCCCGTTGTCCATAGAGGCCCAGTAGAAAATTAAAGTCTCCGTCGAAATCGGAGCTTAGTCGTAAATCCTGGGCAATAGAGGTGACTTCGGATCCAAAATCGGTATGTAGAATATTGTGCGGTGACCCATCAGCGTCCTCCCGAGTGATCCAATCACCTTCATCATAGGACGTCACACTGGTGAGTGTTAGCTGCTCGTTAATGTCCCAATTGATTGATAGGGATGTGCTGGTGTTATCCAGGGCATTGCCGTCCTGGCGATCCATTTCGCTCTCAAAGAAGTCCAGTCCAGCACGATTATAACCGGTGGCGAAGCCTACTCCGCCGACGCCAATGTTGGAGGCAAGAACTTCGTGACCATTGTTCTGTGTACTGCGGCTTTTGGATAGCCTTAACACCATATCCAGAGTGTCTGTAGGTTGGTAGCGTCCGGTCAGACGTACGGCATAGTCACGAAAGGCGCTGGAATCTCCGTTCTCTGACACATTATTATCGACCCAGCCATCCGCATCTGAGTAGGTGAACGCTAGGCGCGCGCCCAAATAATTATCCGCGTCGGATATCTCCAGTGCTCCGTTGGTTTCTCTGCGGCTGAAATTTCCAAGACCAAAGCTGATGTCGCCTTGAGTAACGCCGTCCAGTTCAGGCGTCTTGCTGATGATATTCACCGCCCCGCCCGTGGCATTCTTGCCGTAGAGGGTGCCTTGAGGACCGCGCAGTACCTCTATACGTTCCAGGTCAAACAGCTGTAATGCCTGCAGGGCACCAACGCCTTTGTAGACCTCATTCACGTACATGGCGATGGGGCTTGATTGGTTCTGGCTGAAATCAGACATGGAGATGCCGCGTACCGAGAAGGCAGGTTGGCTGTCGGAGTAGGGGGTTGCCACCTGTACGTTAGGAATCTGGGCGGCGATTTCGGTGGTGTCATGCAGTTTCAGGGCTCCCAGCTCATTGCTGGATAGTGCAGACACGGACAAGGGAACGTCCTGAAGGCTCTCGGCTTTTTTTTGCGCGGTAACGATAACTTCTTCGATGGCGAAACTATTGTAATCGGCCAAGCTGGGTAGGCTTGCTGTCGCCAATACGCTAAACATGGCGAGTACAGATGTTTGGGGGCGAATGTTCATGGTTTCCTCTCTCTTGTTGTTTTAATTGGTCGGTGGACCTAATTTATTATTTGGTCGCGAGACCTAAAATGTCAAGAGGTGTTTAAAAGATTTAAGACTTATTGGGAATAAAGGGGAAGGCTGGAGCTTTCAGTCAGGTATCGAGCAAGCTGTCACTTGAGCAGCTAGAGCTACCCTAGATTGGTGATGGGCTATTGAGAATAGGGTTGGCTAACGGACCATCGAAATGGCCCGTGGCGTGTTTCTAGAGGGATTTCAGTGCAGAGCTGAAGAAGCGTAAGGGCCTATGGGCAATCAGGCATCAATAAGGCGTAGTATCGACTCGCGCAGTTCCTTTTCGATGCCTTGCAGGTGAGTATGGCGCTGTTTGCCAAAACCGCGCATCAGGGACAGGCCTTCGATCATGGATATGACCAGCACGGCAATACGGCCTGCCTTACGTGGGGGCAGTTCTGGGTTGAGGTCTTGCAGCATTTCGCGCAGGGTGTCGCTGTAGGTTTTGTAAAAGTCCGCCATTATTTGGCCGACCCTCTCGTCCCTGGCAGAGAGCGCCCAGAGTTCCCAGAATATCTTGCAGGAGCTCTCCTTCTCCTGGTCTTTTATTAGGTAGTCCACTGCATCAAGCAATAGTTTTCGAGGCGAGCCAGTTTTTCTGGCTCCAAGTGAGGTGATCTCTTGCAGGCTGGTTTCCAAAAACTCTTGCAGTAGTTTTTGAATAAGTTGCTCGCGCGAGGGGAAGTAGTACTGCAGGTTACTGAGCCGAATTCCCAAGCGTTCTGCCAGTTGGCGCATAGTGAACTGACTGTGGCCCTCCTCAATCAAAAGTTCGGTGGCGGCGCCCAAAATTTGCTCCACCCGCTCTCGGCCCTTGCGCTGCACGGCGGTTCCGGGGCGATTGCCCATATCCTTACTGGCTGTTTTGGCCATGCTAACTCCTAGATTGGTATTGCAACAATACAGTGGTATTTATGCAGCCATTATAGTGCGGTTAACTTTCTGTGTTAACAGGAATAGGTCATTTGCCCAAAATAAAAGTCGATAAGTATATTTGTCTCATCGATTAATTTCGCTTGCCATTTAGATTGTCACCGGTTAATAATGGGTCATATGACCTAAATTGGAGTTATCAAATTATGTCCGGATCTGCATTAAGTCGCCGAGGTTTTCTGAAAACCGGAGGAGGGGCAGCCCTGCTATTGGTGGGTTATCAGGCGAGCCACAGCTGGATTGCTGGTGGCGATGAAGATTATCGTCCGCTGTTAGAAGGAGAGAGGCCTCAAGCATTGTCCATCAAAGAGTTTGCAGTCTTGTCCTCTGTGGTTCGATGTTTGGTAGGACCGGCGCAAGGGGCGCCGACTACGGAAGAGGCCCGCACCGCCGCTCGTATCGATCGAGAGTTGCTGATTCACGGAGGCAAGTTGTTACAAGACCTCAAAGATTCGTTGTTGATGGTGGAGCACAGTACATTTATAGATGGCTACGGCGAACGTTTCACTCGGTTGAATGCGGAACAGCAAAGTAGTTTCTTACAGTGCTGCAGGGATTCATCTCTGGACTTGCGACGTCAGGCATACAACGGCTTGCGGTTTCTGACGATATTTTTTTACTACAGCGATGACCGAAGCTGGCCACTGTTGGGTTATCAAGGACCGTGGCAACCGATCAAATTTTATGGGGGGGGCAATCGTATTGAGAATTTACCCCCGCTCACCAACTTCACAACTGTAGCCAAAATAACCTCGGAGGTTTCGTCATGATCATTGAAGGCAATGAAGTTGACCGTTCGTATAACGAAGAGGTTGATGTAGTCATTATTGGTTCTGGCTGTGGTGGTGCCACAGTGGCCAAACAGTTGGCCGCTGAAGGCCATTCGGTGTTGATTTTGGAGCAGGGCGGTTACTTTACGGCGCAGCGCGGTGATTTCGATCAGCGATCAGACAATATGCTGGCGCGTATTGATGGCGGCAGGGGCATGCATACCAGCGTCAACAATGAAATAGCGTTGATGTACGGAAGTTGTGTGGGTGGCGCCAGTGTTCATTACTGGGCTGACAGTTGGCGCATGCCCAAGGACCGCTGTGATCAGATTGCGGCCACCGGCGTCACCGGACACAGCTACGAGGAGCTCACGCCTTATTTTGAGAAGATTGAAAAAGATCACAATGTGCATTTTGCGGCCCCCGAGTATTACAACACCATGAATCGACTGTTCAACGAAGGGGCGGAAACTCTGGGCTGGCACGCAGAACCTACGCCTCAGGCGCGGCGTGGTTGTGCCAAAAGTGGTCACTGCTATCAGGGCTGCTCTTACGACGCTAAACAAAGTCAGCTGGTGACCTATGTTCCCGCCGCTATTAAATCAGGGGCTCGGCTGATGGCAGATTGTCAGGTAGAGGGCATTACCCGTAACTCAAAGGGTGAGGCAACCGGTGTTGAGGCTGTATTTGTTGATCGTCACAGCGGTCGTCCCAATGGCCATCGCTTACAAGTTAAGGCTCGTTTCGTTGTTCTTGCGGCTGGTGGGTATAGCTCAGCGGTAGTATGGCTGCGCTCTAAATTACCCAACGCTAGTGGTCAGGTAGGTAAGAACTTTTTGTGTAATCCCAATACGCTTTTGTACGGCCTCTATGACCGCGAAATAAAAATGTGGGAGAACATTCCCGCCGCCACCGGTACCTCTCAGTATCGACTTGCTGCCTATAAAAATGGCGAATATGTTGAAGGTGGTTATCTGTTACATCCGAACCAGCTGCAACCGGAATTTCTTGCGGTTACTCTGCCGGGTTTTGGCGTGGATCACCGGGAGCTGGTTTCGCAACTGCCGAATATCGGCAGTGTGGTGTCCTGGATTGATGATGAACTGCCAGGAGAAATTCGTCTGGGTAAAAATGGCGAAGCAGAGTATCACTATAAGTTACGCGGTGTAGACGAACTCAAGGCGCGCGATTCCTTAAAAAAACAAGCACAGCTGTTATTTGCCACTGGGGCAAAAGAGGTGATTGTTCCCGATACGGTAGGTACCCGTTTGCACAGTGTCGATGAAATAGGGTTGTTTGACGAACTGCCAATTAACGATGGGAATTATCTGTTTGGGGCGCCTCACCCGGCAGGAACGCTGCGAATGGGGCCAGATCCCACGACCAGTGTGGTGGCGAGTAATCATGAGGCCCATGAGGTACCAAACCTGTTTGTTGCCGATCCCAGCGTTTTCCCGATGCAGCCAAGTGTTGATCCCTCGATATCGATCATGGCTTGGTCCTATGTGGCAGCGAAGGAAATTAACACTCGTTTGCACGAAGCAGTATCCCAATGAACAAGACTCTGGTGACGAATGTTTGGCGCTTGCTGTTTGCTCTACTGGCGATCGACTTTCTCAATGCCACTCACGAAATCAGTGTCGGTGCCTTTGACAATGTGGGGCTACTGCCGGAAATAGTGGTAATGCAAAAATTCGGTAATGCTCTGATGGCGGTGGGCTGGATCATGGTGTTGATTTTATCGTTTCGTAAACAAACGTTGATCGCGCCGGAATTATGTTGGTTTCTGGCTGGTATGTTGTTCTTTAATGTCCACACTACTTGGCCATTGGACATGCCGTTGCCGCCATACTTTGTCTTGTGGGGAACAGCAATGGTTTTGATCCAAGTGTGGGCCGGAAGTTGGTTATTCAGTCAGCGCAAGCCTGTTGCTGTTCACTAGATGCGGAGAAGAGTTGAAATGGTGTTACGAGGTATGCTTTTTTTTGTGGCGGTGACGTTTGCCTTTACCAGCTTGGATGTGGCAAGAGGTTCATTTGAAGAGTCCGGGTTACCGATCAATACCTTGGTGTTACACGCCTGGGTGAATGGGCTCGAGAGCCTTGGCTGGTTGGTGATTTTTTTGTTTGGCTTTGGAGAAGGCGCTGGCGGGAAAATCTTTGTTCGTAAGCACAGTGGTGGACTCGCGGTTTTTCTGGCCGGTATGTGGTGCTGGGACATGATCACTACCGTAAATTTGGTAATGCCTACACCTCCTTACCAAATTGTGTGGGGACCCCTGAGCGTGGCAATCATGTTGCTGCTGGCCTACCAGCTAAGGCTGAATACCCGGGATGAGCGCTCTGCGCTGGAAGCAACATAAAGGATGAACCTAGAAGGCTAGCTGGTGTTAGCCCGTATTAAAGTAAAGCAGCGGAGAACCGCTGGTTATTAACCAAAAAGTGCAATCAGTGCGGGAAGATCACCGTCGGGTTGTTCATGAAGACAGGATAAAACGATGAAAAATGAAAACGCTAATACAGTACTGATTGCCGGTGGTTACGGTGTGGTGGGCAGTCAGATTGCAAAAATAATCCGCCAGCGCCACCCAACGACTCCCCTGTTGTTAGGCGGCCGCAATCCGGCCAGTGCGAAACCGCTGGTGCAGCAGTTGGGTAATGCCAAGGGCGTCGCGCTGGACCTAGAATCCACCGCCCCCTTGTTGGGCCTGTCTGCCAGGCCTACGGTTGTGCTGAATGTGGTCAATGACCCTCATAACTATCTGCTCTTAGATTGTGTGCGTGCTGGTGTTCCCTACATCGATATTACCCGATGGACCGAGCGCATGCGTGAGGCAATAGTTCGCGTGGCTCTGGAGGATAATTTGCGTGCGCCGGTGATGCTTGGCTCCGCGTGGATGGCCGGGGTGGCAGTGATATTGGCTCAGGCGGCAAGCGAGTCTTTTAGTGTGGTTGATCGTATCGATCTGGATATTCTGTTTGCTATGGCCGATAAAGCCGGTCCCAATTCCGCTGAATACATGGACCGTCTTTCAATTCCATTTGATGTCAAGGTAAATGGTGAGTTGCAGCAGCGTATGCCTTTCAGCGATCCAAAAACGGTGGATTTCCCCGGCGGTTACAGCGGCAAGGTATACCGCTTTGACGTCCCGGATCAGATGACTTTGCCTTCCACAACCGGCGCCAAGAGCGTGAGCGGACGCATCGGTTTCGACAGCGGTTCTGCAACAGGAAGCCTCGCCTTTATGGCTAACAGTGGCATCATGAAATTGTTGAATCGTCCTATGTTTGATGGCTTACGTCGGGGCTTGTTGTACAACCCCGGTGAAGGGGCCGCTCACGAGCTAGTGATCGAAGTTGAAGGAAAGGACAGCGAAGGCCGTCCACATAAAAACCGAGTGACGGTAGTAGATCCGGAGGGGCAAACACATTTGACCGCCTGCGGCGCAGTGGTGCAGCTGGAGCGGGTTCTGGGGCTGGATGGCTTGCCAGCACTTGGGGCTGGAGTTCACTTCCCAGAAAAGGGCAGCAATATTGGTGCGGCCTTAGATCTGTTTGGTGATAACGGAGTGTTGATCAGAGGCTTATCGGAGCGCAGTGAAAGCCGCTTAGCAGAGGCTGTGTAGTGCGGGAGTCTGGCGCTATCTTGTAAGTGCTTGATCGCCTGACCGATGGCAGCGGTGACGACCGTTGTCATCGGTATAAACAGGAAGAAAAATTTTGCCCTACTCAGCTGAATCTCATCAGCAAACCAACGCGCCTAAGCCCAGCAAATTCGGCGTGCTAACAGAGTAGCGGGTGGGTATAAAACGGACATAACCAAGGAGTCCAATTCATATGCTTCTCGAAACGATCGGCATAGATACCAGAACAGCTCTACTGTTATTGGGGTGTCTTTCACTTGCAATTTCAGGATGGGTCTTCGGATTTAAATTCTTGAAACTTGGTAATCACATCCTCGGGTATGAGTACCTAATCGTTGGTTCATCAGGACTGAATTTTCTTTTCTACAATGCAACGCAGTATCAGCCATCGTATGATCTGATGATATATCTTGACGCATTCTCAAGAGCGTTTGGTTTCCCGATTCTCGGTACCTTGGGCCTTATTGCCGTAACTCATCAATTCAGGGTCTCAACCCGAACGAAAGTTGCTTTGTTCGTGACCACTCTGGGGTTAACCGCAGTCATGCTCTCGTCAGACGTTATGACGTCTATATTGCCTTACTTTTATCTGATCGTTATTTATCCGTTTTGCCTGTACCTATTTTATGTTGCAAAAAGGCTCTTTGATATCGGCAGGGCTGGGGTTGGAATCTTTCTATTAAAGAGTACTTTTGCCAGTCTACTGATTGCGACCATTTATGATTTCTACACGATACCAGGTGAAGAAACTAACGTGGTGTTTAACTTCTTCTTCCTTGCCCTTGTTACCTGGAGTGCATCATTCGTTGCCATGTATTACGCCTATGTGGCCTTGGATGAGGTTCGGGAAATCGAGGATAACGAATGAGGTTGAAATCGACGCTGTTGAGTAGATTTGGTTAGCATTATTAATAAATAACATAACAACACCCCCCCCCTTTTTTAACACACACCTTAATCCTATAAAGATTGAGGTGGTCAATAGCCAGATACACAAAGCCATAAAGTATTTGAAAATTACCCAGTGAATTTATGGTGAAAAGAGTTCAAGTTGGATTTTTGTGAGGAAGCATTAATATGTCTTACGCCTAGTTGTTCGGTACGCACACTGTCTAGCTGATACGCTAGCGCAAAGAGTATCGTCAAGGTGACTTTGTGGTTAAAACGCTAAAGAGGAGTTCAGTTAAATCCATCAGTGCATAGCTAAATAGATTCAAAGCGCTGGAAATCAAGAAACAACGCCTGAGGAAGGAAAGCTCTTTAAAAAAGTGGTCGTTATTTGGAAACAATGCGCCGCCTGCCAGTCATAGCTTATAAGTAACACATGTTCTCTCCCTAGATCTACCGCTTAAAGGCTCCTGTTCAAGGGCCTTTTTTTGCCCGATTTTCTCCGAAGGACTGAGAAAAGAAGCTGGCGTGCGCGAAAGGGAGCGACGGTTAGGATTTACTCTGTGGTGGCGCGCAGGAATCGCGCGACACCAGTTCGCAGCGAAAGGCTTGGCTTTGTTCATCGGAGGCCTTGCCGCTGACCTTGGCGATTAAAAACTGCGCGGCCAGTTTCACCATCTGCTGGGTGGGCTGGCGAATGGTGGTCAAGGCTGGCCAGCTCTGCGCGGCGATGGGCACGTCATCAAAGCCTGCC
>Ga0209081_1000659_pt1 | contig 20878 bp, 18 predicted proteins | sample GOMGulsemesocosm_4_FD_184636 | JGI IMG/M metagenome (GOLD analysis project Ga0209081, IMG submission 184636) | Methane-oxidizing microbial communities from mesocosms in the Gulf of Mexico - GOM15B Gulf of Mexico (SPAdes) (version 2) | ecosystem: Environmental > Aquatic > Marine > Cold seeps... | reverse complement strand
GTCTGGAGGTGCACTGCTTTTTCACCTCATCAGCCAGCTTTATGAGCGTACATCACTTATTATCACAACCAACCTAAAGTTCAGTGAATGGGTGCAAGTCTTTGGTGATGCCAAGATGACAGCTGCGCTACTGGATCGAATAACGCACCATTGTGACATCATCGAAACAGGCAATGAATCTTATCGATTTAAGCACAGAAAATCAGGCTTAAAAACAGAATAACCCACTAAATAATGTGGAAACTTTTGGGCGCTGACAGGTGGAAAGTTTTCAACGCTGATTGACAATTATTATTGCTAACGCTTTCTGTACAGCTAAGTGCCAGCTGGGCGAAGACTAGCCCTGATGCTGTGTTTAAATTACTCAATTTTTCAGATCAAGAAAAAAAAGATGTATTGAGTGGCAAGCTTATTAGCCGAACGGCCAAGGAGCGCTCTGATAAAGAGCTCGCTGTAGGGCTTGCTTTCCGCATTAATGCTAAACCTAAGCTGCTACGTAATAATTTCCTTAAAGGAATCTCCATTGATAAGCCGGATGATATTATTAGCTATCATTTTATTAACTCTGCATCAGACTTTCCCGTATTACAGTTAAGCGCTAAAGAACTGCAGGAACTTGAAGAGTACCTTAAGGCTAAGCCAGGTAATAAGCTAAACTTAAGCACGGCTGAAATCAAAGCATTCAACTCATTGGAAAAGGCTAAAATAGCTAAGCAATTACAAATCGTATTAAAAGCACGTTATCAAGCCTATCGACAAAGCGGTACTGCAGCCATTGCCCCTTATCAACGAAATGATAATAAACAATACCTGCTTGGCGCATATTTCAATAAAAGCACCCAAGCAATTTCACCTGCACTCAGTACGCTTTTCCCCGAACTCTATAAATCCTTAAAGGAATATCCGAAATATAAATCATCGAACTTACAAGAGCGTTTTATCTTACTGAAAATGACAATTCAAGGAAGACTAGCGTTTGCTATGGAGCATCGGCTAGGGATGCAGGAAAATGGGGCTGAGCTAATGGTATCGCGTTATTTTTATGTCAGTCATACGCTTAATGGTCAGCAAGGTATCGGTATGTTGCTTAACAATGGGCATGATGCCATTGCGGTAATCAATATGCGCGCCTCCTCTGATGCTGTCGCTGGTTTTGGTAGTAGCACCAAACACTTTATAGGACGTCAACTATTAGAAGGCTCTTTGACAGAGTTTTACCAGTCGGTGCAAAAAAAGTATGATCATTAAAAACAATATTGATGTTTATGTGTTTTTTAATGCGATTGCCCTGGTGCGCTACATATCTATAGCTTGCGTAATTAGAAAATAATTTGAAATGTATTTCTTGTATTACGCAAGCTTCTTCATACTCGTTATTTGCTTAAGGGTTAACAGAAAAGACTAGCGGATTTTTATTATAAACAAGATGGTTATCATTTAAACGGTAACCGACATAAATAGAATAATGTCCTGGCATGTCGTTAAGTGACCCCTCAAAAACAGGCACACTTTGTTGCTGTTGTAATTCTGCATTCATAATGGCCGCAGGAAGGCTATTTATCTGGCCATCCCAATTTTCCCACTGTTCAGCATTACGAACAAACAATTGAGTAGGCTCATTCGGGCTTGGAGTATATCCAGCGACTAATAGCCAGTCAGCTGTTTGACCAACATCTGCAGCATCTACATTTACCTGATAAGCAACATCCATTATTTGGTCACCATTTACAGTGCTGCCATTTTGTATAGCTTGCTGGTCAACATTTAAACTTGAGATAAAACAGCTGCTGCTTGTCATGCCATCCGTATTACCAAAGCTACTCGCATTACCCATCTGCATAGTACTATGTTCACCCGCTAAAATAGTATCAACGTCTGATTGATCCATTAATTGCGCAGTATAGATACCACTTTCGTTAGCCTGGACGATTTGTCGACTAAAGGCACGTAAGTGGTTATATGAGCCATTTAAAAGTTGGGTATACATAGCTTTTAATTCGACAATATCTGTATTCTCAATAGCATCTTGTAAGTCAACAATATCGACCTCTTCAATAAGAGCACCGACTTTATAAGCCGCTAGTAATGATTCAGAACCTTGTGCAATTAATTGATCATAAAGAGTTTGTAGTTCTGTATTATTAAAAACACCAGGGTCATTAATTTCACCGGTTTCATTAGTTGCCGAATCGGCTATACCGTAAGCATCTAAAAATAGTTTAGTGCTATCCATATGCTTTTGTTCGGATTTTGAAATATTATTAAAAACAGGTGATGCAGTTTGTGCATATAAAGCTTGGTAGACATCACGCGCTAACTTTTCTTCTTCGCGCATAAATTGAAGCATATCAACTGCTTCATCTGATAACGTTTGAACTTGAATTTGATCAGCACTTAATTGGCAGCTATCTTCATGCTCCATCATATTTCCTTGCATAGCGCCGTCACCAGCTGCTAGTGCACTAAAACTGAAAGGGAGGGCTAAAGAGAGGGTAATTAATGTTTTCTTAAATTGTTTCATGAGTAATATCCTTTTTCTATGTAATGTTATTGTGCTGTATTGATTTAATGAGCAACTTACGATTGCCTTGACTTCCCTTTGCTGTGGCTAACATGGAGGGTTAATAAAGTTAGCGCCAAGAATAATGAAATTGTTTTACTTATTGATTTCATGATGATCACCTTTTTTATATTAAAACAGTGTTAATCTAAAATTACTGAAATGGAACGGTATTAGTCGATGTAGCCGATCCACTTCGATTTTTGTTCATTGTACGGTGCTGTTCTTGCGCCTCATTCTGTTGGTATTGATTGGAACCTTGCTGGTGAGTTCGCGATTGGTTTCGCTTCATATCTCCAGAGCCACTCCCTTGGCGTTGTCCTGAACCTTGTCGAGAACCCTGCCCATTACCTTGACCTTTGCCTGCAGCCTGAATAGAAAAGGAGCTAAGTGTTATTAATATAACGATGATACTGATTAATGACTTTTTCATGATATTTACTCCATCATAAATAGTTTTTCAAAGAATGATTTTTCAGACTCAGTAGCTTCGGAATCAGTCGAATCATCAGAGGATTCAATGGTTTCAATTCGAAAGGTTGCATGGCATCCTTGGCAGTTATTCATTACTTCTGCTAGTTGTTGTAAGGTATGCTTTGGATCTTTAAGAGTTTCTGCATCGTCTGCAATTTTATCGAAATTTTGATGCATTGCTTTACCTTGCATTTTGAATGATCTAGGTAGAGCATCATGTAATCCATCCTTTGGTTTTTGACGTCTTACCTTAAACCCCATAGGTCTAGCATAATCAGTAACGGCTTGCATATCATCCTCTGCTAAGGCTTTTACAATAGACTGAGTGACTGCTAACGCGCCACGCATATTAGATAGAAGTTGGGCTTTATGTTCCTCATTAAGGTCTATTGCTTGGCGTGGATCAAATTCATTAGCGCTAGCATTAAAGCTCACTAAGCCTAATGCCAAAACAGGTACTAAGATTGAGTGTTTAAAGAAAGACTTGCTGGTAGACTGTTTGTTGGTCAGTTGGTACATGTTTGATTCCTTTATTAGTATGCTTTAATTTTATTATAGTTATTAACTATTTCATTTGCTTTTCTAAACGGTATCAATTTGTTTCAATTTGTTTCATCTATCAATATTAAGACTACAACATAGGATAATTGCCTTGAAAAATGACACTTTAAAACATATTCTTATTGTTGATGATGACCCTGATTTACGCGAGTTAATGGCCGATTACTTGAAAAACAGTGGCTATGAAGTCTCTGTTGCGGGTGATGGCAATGAGATGCGAATAGCTTTAGCAGAGCAGGCAATTGACTTATTAACGCTTGATTTAATGCTGCCTGGCGAAGATGGCTTAAGTTTATTGCGCTGGATTCGGGAACAGAACGGCCCAGCCGTTATTATTGTGTCAGCAAGAGGCGATGAAACAGACCGAATAGTAGGTTTGGAAATGGGCGCTGATGATTATTTAGCGAAACCCTTTTCACCACGTGAATTGCTTGCTCGCGTAGGCGCAGTGTTGCGTCGCTCAAAAAGTACTGAACCGACACCTCAGCCCGATACTTCAACTTTAGACTTTGGCCCTTTTCGTTTGCATTTGGATAACCATAGTTTGACCTGTGAGTCTGATGAAGTCCCTTTAACGGCGGGAGAATATAATTTATTACGCGTCTTTTTAGAACATCCAAATAAAGTCTTAACTCGCGATCTTTTAATAAGCTTATTAAAAGGCTATGAGCGTTCGCCTTATGATCGCAGTATCGATATTCGAGTGACTCGTTTACGTCGAAAAATAGAACCGCAAGCCGATAAGCCAACCTATCTTCGTACCATTTGGGGCGAGGGTTATTTATTCGCAACGGGAACTAAGGAAGCGGTGTGAAACGTAAGTATTCTCTTTTTAGTCATACCGCGGCAACCGTAGCAACAGGCCTTATTATCTTTCAGCTAGTCTCGGGCTTAGCGGTTGCCATGAATATCGTTTTTCCTCTTGCTCAGCGTTCTGCTGATGATCTGGCGGTTGTACTGGTTTTGTCAGCACGCACTTGGCAAGCATCTTCAGCTCAAAAGCGCCAAGACCTTGAGCAAGAGTTGTATAAAAGTTATGGATTAAGGGTAAGTTCTGTGACTCAGCCATTACTGGAAACTCCCAGTAATTACCCTTATCTCGATTTTTTACGTACTGCTCTCAATAAGTATTTACCTGAAAATCAGCATTTACGCTTAATAAGCGATGCTAATGAACACTTTCAGGTAGAATTTCAACAGCAAGGTGAGTTAATTCACTTTGATTTGTCTAAATCCATACTAGGCCCGAAACCCATCGTTGCATTGGCATGGACTTTATTGGCAGGTTTTTTATCCACACTGATTATTACTTGGCTTTTAGCAGGAAGAATTACCGCACCAGTTGCTCGGTTGCTTAAAGCAGTACGCCGTATTGGTCAAGGTGAACAGCCTCCAAAACTTCCAGAAACGGGAGGCTTTGAACTCGCAGAATTAGCACAAGCCTTTAATAACAGCTCACAGCAATTGCAAGCTAGGCGTGAAAATCAAACTACGCTGTTAGCGGGTATTTCTCATGATCTACGAAGCCCATTGGCGCGCATGAAAATGGCTTTAGGTGTGCTTGCTGAAGAGCAATCATCTCCTATGATTCAGAGAATGGAGCGTGATATTGCAGAAATGGATTCCTTAATTGGCTCGCAATTGGAGTTAGCCCGCGCTCAAGAGCAAGAAGCCGATAAAACAACAGATATTAAACAGTTATTGACTGACGTGATGGATGGCTCAGAGGCGCGTGAGCCAGGGCGATTAACGCTGCGTATTTGCACACAAGGAACGATTAATGTTGCTCAGGTATCATTACGCCGTTGTTTGGATAACTTAATCACTAATGCCCTGCGCTATAGTGGACAAGGACAAGTTGAAGTTGTTTGTAGGCAATATCACAACGCTTTTTATATTAGTGTTCGTGATCGAGGCCCAGGAATCCCAGAAGATCTCATTGAAAATATATTTCGCCCCTTTTTTAGAATTGAGTCTTCACGTAATCGTTCAACGGGTGGCTGTGGGCTGGGGCTTGCTATTACTCGACAGCTAGCAGAAACCCATGGCTGGCACGTTGCAATTAAAAATCGTCGAGGCGGAGGTGTTAGTGCTTGGCTGACTATCCTAGACGTTTAAAATTAGCGCGGAAGGGGTAGAGCATTTTTTTGCGAAACCCATCGTTCTGAGTGAGGTTGATGGGTTTCATTACGTGCCTAAAAAGCAGGCACTTCATTCTACCCAGCCTACAGAAATGTTAAATTTGTTTACACAGAGACTTAACTATTTCGATAAACCCTGCATAATATCGTGCACTAACTGGGGGCCGGTATAAATTAAGCCGCTGTAAATTTGCACTAAACTAGCTCCCGCATCGAGTTTTTCTTGTGCATCGGCATAACATAAAATCCCACCTGCGGCGATAATAGGCAGTTGTCCTTGTAATTCTTCGGCTAAACGCGAGACCACATAAGTTGATTTTTGTTTAACTGGCGCGCCACTTAACCCCCCCGCTTCATCAACTAGAGGGTCGCCTTGTATTGCGCTACGATCTATCGTGGTATTGGTGGCAATAACACCATCCATTGAAAATTCGATTAATAATTTAGCAATATGTTGAATCTCTTCATCATTCAAGTCAGGCGCTATTTTTACTACGATAGGCGTATATTTATTGTGCTGTGCTTGTAACTTTCCTTGCTCTTCTTTTAACGCGGATAGCAGCTTTTTAATTTCATCGCCTTGCTGTAGTTGACGTAAATTTTTCGTGTTCGGTGAAGAAATATTAATCGTAATATAGCTCGCTGCTAGGTACGCTTTACGTAAACTAATTAAATAATCTTCGGTAGCTTGGTCAATGGGTGTATCAAAATTTTTGCCAATATTAATACCTAAAATACCTTTATATTGACTGCGCTCCACTTGTTTTAATAAATAATCTACCCCTTGATTATTAAAGCCCATACGATTAATAATCGCTTGGTGTTCGGGCAATCTAAATAAACGCGGTTTAGGGTTGCCTGGTTGTGGTCGAGGGGTAACGGTACCTATTTCTACTGAACCGAAGCCTATGGCCGCTAGAGCATCGATATAATCGCCATTTTTATCTAGTCCTGCGGCTAAACCGACTGGGTTTTTAAAATTTAAGCCCATCACAGTAACAGGTTGTTCAATGATAGCTGGGTTTAATAAACGATCAACACCGTTATTATGTGCCAGTTTAAGTAATTTTAAAGTTAGATAGTGGGCATTTTCTGCATCTAATTGAAAAAGGAAAGGCTTTACTAGAGGGTAATAATTCATAAGGCTAGGGTCTCAATGCTGAGCAGAAAATTGGTAGGGAGTTGGATCAATTTGGGGAGCTTGTTCTGTTACTAAATCATAAAGTAACTGTGCGGATGCCGGCCCCATAGCAAAGCCATTTCTGAAATGTCCTGCACTGATGGCTAAATTTTGTATTTCAGGGTGCTGATCAATATAAGGTATGCCTTGCTCAGTGCCAGGGCGTAAACCAGCCCAATGATGAATAACGGGTGCGGATTGTAGCTCTGGGAGTAAGTTATGTGCAAAATTAACTAATGATTGTTTAGCTGGTGCTGACGTTGTTTTATCAAAATCTGCGTGCTCAACCGTGCTACCACATAATATTTTGCCATCGCGACGCGGAATTAAATAGCGATCATTTTCCAGCACCATAGTATCTAACGTTCCTATAGGCGCACCTAAAATAAGCATTTGTCCTTTTACGGGGAATACTTTAGCTGATGTTGCTTCGGTTTTACCTAGTAGCTGGGCCCATAAACTTCCCGTCCAAGCACCTGCACTCACTACCAACTGTTTAACAGCTAAAGTCTCAGTATGGCTCGCTATTTCAGTAATTCGGTTATCTTTAATGGTTACTTTTTCAATGGCACAGTTTTCGATGATTTTAACGCCGCGCTGTAATAAATCTTGTTTAAGTGACTTGAGTAAACGTGGGTTTCGGACTTGAGCAATATCGGGTAAATATAAAGCATCATCTTGTATATGAGTGAACTGTTGACGCTGTTCGCTACTGGCAAGGCTAGTTTTAATAGAGTGATTCTCACTCCAAGCAAGAGCATCATCTAAATCAAGAAGGGAGTTCATTAATAAGCCACTAACAAGGTATTCTGGGTCTATTCCAGTCGCGTCAATTAAGTCTTGGGCTAATTTAGGATAAGTATTAATACTCGGAATAACCAGTTGGCTAATCGCCTCAGCTTGGCGCCAAGGGTACAAAGGTAATAAAATCCCGCCACCTGCCCAAGACGATTCTTGACCTATCTGTTTTTTATCAATGATAGTTACGCTGGCTCCTGCTAGAGCAAATAGGCGCGCGCATAATAGGCCGGTAATACCTCCACCAACAAATGTTATATCAGGAGTGCTGTGCATAAAAAATAGGAGCTTAACTAAAGTGTACAGCTATTATATCAACTAAAACCAAGCTGATTCACAAGGGCGTTATTTTTTAGGTAATTTACTTTCAATATAAGGCATAAAAGATTTACGAATTAGGTTAACTCGTGAACTTTTGCATAACTCAGTACCCAGAGTCGAGTGATGACAACGAATATCTAAAAAGATACTGGTTTTATTGTTAGCTCGTTTTGATTTAGATACCGATAAACTTAAATCTGAGCCGACCTTAGGGTCACTGCCCATAATCAGAGTTTCAGTATTAAAGTTGATATGTGTGGTCGAATGAGACATAACAAATTGTCGTGCAATCTCCCAAGCTTGATCACAAGTTTTTCGGTCAAAACAATTAAATAAGCCTAAAACATTAGCCGCTTGAGTTTCAGCATTTTCATCGATTAATGTTTGTGTGTTGGATCTACTACCTTGAGTTAAAAATATAAAACGCTCTATATCTTTATCAAACTTTCTTTGTATCGTTTTGTGTTGCTCTATAATCTTAGCAATTTGATCATAGGTATTATTGATTTCGTCTTCGGTATCAGATATTAGTTTTAAAATAGTGGTAGGAACACGCCTGCCCTTTCTTTCTTCTTGAGCAGCTCTACTACGAGCACTGGCTAAAGTATCATTTAAGCTTGCTAATGCGCCCTCGAGCATGCGTTTATGCGCATCGACTGAATTTAATTTACCTTTTAAAGTTAAACGTAAGTCATCAATATTGCGGAATGTACTGAGTAGTACTTTGTCATTAGATTTTTGTTTAGCAATAATTTTTTCTTGTTCTTTTCTTAATAATTCCAGTCTTTTCTCTAAAGCAAATTGCTCATCCGTTTTTGCTGCGTCAACGGTTTCAATGACACGGCCTTGTTCATTAAGAACTTTCCTCTCTAGCTTTGATTGTCTCGGGGGGACTTTATCAGAATAATAAATATTGCCACTTTGATCTACCCAGCGATACATTTTTGCAGCAACAGGCGATGACACAGCAATTAAGCTGGCAAGCGCTATTGAACAAAAAATGGCATGGGGATAATTCATAAGTAGCCGGGATTATAGTGAGAAATAAGAGTGGTAGAAAAGAGATTTATCTTTGTAGAATAGCAGTATTTAATTAAAAATACTGCCATTTATTGTGTCAATATTAACCAACAAGGCTAATTAATTGTTGTAGAGGTGGGATAATAAGCATTTTTGCTAGTTGCAAGCCGACTAGCACGATCAGTGGTGATAAATCGATTCCTCCTAAATCAGGAACCATACGTCTACAATTCGCTAATAAAGGCTCAGTTAAGCTATAAAGTATATTGGAAGCTGAATTAAAAGTACCAGGGTTTAACCAGCTTAAAATAGCGCGAGCAAAGATAGCAAAAACAAAAACATTAAGCAGCAATGAAATTAGCTGACTAAAAGATAATAAAGCCAAAGCTGCAAAACTAAAACTCAAACCTTTCAATGTTAAAACGATCGAGTCAGAGATCATTTGTAAAACTAACAGTAAGACTAGAGAGGATGTATCAATTTTACCTATAGCTGGGATGTAACGACGTAACACACGTAGTACAGGATGCGTTATTTTGACTAAAAATTGTGAAATAGGATTATAAAAATCACCGCCTACCCACTGCAAAAGAAAGCGAATTAATACGGCTAAAATATAAAAAGAAAAAACCGTATCTAATAAAAAAATAATCGGATCACTCAAATAGTTAGAGCCCATTAATCTGCACCTAATTCATTTGAAAGGGAAATAGAGCGGTCATGTGCTGCTTGTAGAGCTTGTTTAACTAAAACGCTAAAATTACCCTCATGAAAGGTTTTGATCGCTTGCTCAGTTGTGCCTCCTGGAGAAGTTACTCTTGCTCGTAGCTCACCGGGTGATTCATTAGATTCCAAGGCTATTTTTGCCGCACCGAGGGCTGTTTGTTCAATTAATAACTGTGCCGTATGTTGGCTTAGACCTAAGTCAGTCGCTGCTTTTTCCATCGCTTCCATTAATAAAAAGAAATACGCAGGGCCACTACCTGACACGGCAGTCACAGCATCTATTTCACTTTCAGTGTTGACCCAAACTGAGATGCCCACTGAACGCATAATATTTTCAGCTAAATTACGTTGATCTTCGCTTACGTTAGCGTTGGCATGAAGGCCTGAAGCCCCCGTTTGTACTAAAGCAGGTGTATTTGGCATACAACGCACAATCGCTGATTTTTCGCCCAACCATTTACTTAAACTGGCTTGATTAATGCCTGCAGCAATGGAAACAATTAATGCATTAGATTGATTAAAGGCAGTAAGTGAATCTTTAATTACTTGAGCAATCGCTTGTGGTTTAACCGATAAGACAACGACATCAACTTCGCTAATTAAGGCATCATTAGTTGCTGTAGTATTAACCTGCAAGCTAGTGGCTAAGCTGGATAACTTATTCTGGTCGGCATCAGAAACCCAAATTTGTTGAGGTGAATGACCACTGGCAATAAGTCCGCTAATTAAGCTAGTTGCCATGTTACCGCCGCCGATAAATCCTATTTTATTTGTTTTCATTGTTTAAGTACTGTTTGTGAAAAGTATAAAAATACATAAGTTAAGGAACGAGGGGTTTAATAATCTCCGCTCCTAAGTAAGGTATAGCCATTAAGATTGGGACAATCCTGTTGTTTATCAATACTACACTGTGAATTAAGAGTAACCAAACGATTAAGATTATAACTGCCTTAAAACCTGCATAGGCGATTGATTAGTCACAGATCGAGTTCCCCAAAAACCAGCTAAGCCAATGAATAAAGCCGAAGCAATGGGGAATAACACACATAGCATTAAGTTAGGGTTAAAATCCATTTTTAATACCCAAGCATATAAACCATAAATAATGATTTGAGCCATTAAGACGGCTAAAAGCCCAGCAATAAAACCTAAAGCACTAAACTCTATCCACTGAATTTTTTGTAAAAAACTTCGTTTAGCGCCTAAAGTTCGCATTAATACACCTTCATAAATACGCGCGTCTAAAGTCGAATATACAGCAGAAAAGAGCACTAAAAAACCTGCGACTAAGGCAAAGTATAATAAGTAATTAATGGCTGCTGTTAGCTGCGCTAAAATCCGGGTCAATTGTTGCAAGATGAAATCCACATCTAATACGGTCATCGCTGGATAATTTTTTAGCAACTTATTAAGAACAGATTTTTTCTCAGCCGGTAAATAAAAGCTCGTGATATAAGTATGTGCAAACTGCTCTATCGTGCCGCTGGAAAAGAACATATAAAAATTGGGTTGCATGGTATCCCAGTCGACTTTTCTAATACTATCGACTTGTGCTTCGATTTGCTCATTAGCAATGGTAAAAGTAAGCCGATCCCCCATAACCACTTTAAGACTTTTGGCTAATTTTTCTTCTATTGAAACGAGCCCTGGTTTTCGTTTTTGCTGAGCGTCACCTGCAACAATTTTGTTATCCACAGGCAACGTGGCTCCCCACGTTAAACTTAAATCTCGATGTATAGCGCGTTCACCTTGCGATTCTTTGCTAACAATTTGTTGTACCGGAATATTGTTAATGGCAACTAAGCGACCTCTGACGACAGGGTAAAAATTTTCAATCGTTACACCCTGCTCTTTCAAGTCGAGTGCCAATTGATCTTTTTGTTCGGCAAAGACATTAAGTGCAAAATGGTTGGGGGCGTTGGTCGGTAATTGCTTTTGCCAATCCCTAATTAAATCAGTACGGACGGTAAAACTGAGAATAATCGCTAGTAAAGTAATGCTGAAAGCCAGAATTTGCGTGATATTGCTATTTCGGTGCTTTGACAGCCCTTGTAGGCCAAAACGCCAAGTTAAATTGACATGTGGTAGTAATAAACGAGTAAGTCCCAACAAGCCATAGGTAAGGCCGCCTAAAACAGCTAAGCTGAGCATGCCAACAGCGACGATACTAAATGTCATCTTCAGGTCTTGAGTATATTGGCTAATCAATAAGATTAATAAACTGATTGCTAAACCATAGACTAACCAAGCGCTACTCGGTAGTGGGGTCAAATCGCGCTGCAATATACGCAAGGGAGACACTTGTTTTAGGCGTAATAAAGGCGGCAAAGCAAAACCAAATAAAACCACAATGCCAATAATCATGCCGAATAACACCGCCAAATAACTTGGGTCTGCTACTTGTGCGGGTAATAAATCACGTAGCAATTGAAATAATAACTCTTGGCTAATCCAACCTAAAATACAACCGATAAAACTGGCAATCAGTCCAATTAATAAAAATTGCCATAAAAACAGCTGCAACACTTCATTTTGTTTATAACCTAAACAGCGCAAAATCGCAGTGCTATTAAAATGACGTTCACTAAAACGGCGCGTTGCCATAGCAATAGCCACACCGGCAATTAAAATAACCACAATACTGGACAGTCCTAAATAACGTTCTGCTTTTTGTAATGCAGATCCCAGTTTAGGTCGATCATCATAAATATCCATTAAGCGCTGTGAAGCCGTTAACTGTGATTTGAGCCATTGCTTAAAATTAACGATATCCACTTCTGCGCCTGCAAACTGAAAGAAATGGTGCACATGACTACCGGGTTGTAATATTTTGGTTGCGCCTAAGTCAGCCGCATTCATCATAACTCGCGGCGATAGGCTGTATAAATCGCCCCGCTTATCAGGCTCATAAGTAATAATATGGCTGACTAATAAAGATATTTCACCTACTTGTAACGGATCCCCTAATTTAAGTTTTAGGGCTGATAAAATACGCGACTCGACCCATGCCTCACCTTGCTTTGGGCCATGTTGAAGTATTTTCTCCTGTGCATAAGTATCTTGACGAACTTTTAAAGTGCTATGTAATGGGTAGTTATTACTAACAACTTTAATGCCGGCTAATAAAAACTGCTCATTCTCAATAAGCATGCTGGAAAATTCACTCGTCTGTGATTGCTTTAAATTAAGCTTTTCCGCTTGTTGCAGGTAATGTGTTTTTATTAATGTTGGACTGCTGACGACCAAATCAGCGGCTAAAAACTCTGCTGCTTGAAAGTTCATGGTTCTATTCATGCGATTGGCAAAAAGACTAACCGCAGTCGAACTTGCGACAGCAATAATTAGCGCCAACATTAATAAAGTTAATTCTCCAGAACGACTATCGCGATGTAAAAACCGCAAAGCTAATTTTAATTTATTCATACAATACGCCCTGCACTTAACTCTATCGTGCGAGCACAATGATTAGCCAAGCGTTGGTCGTGTGTCACTAAAACTAAAGTCGTTTGATTTTCTTTATTTAATTCGAACAGTAAATCAATAATATGTTCACCTGTGCTGCTGTCTAAGTTCCCTGTCGGTTCATCAGCAAATAAAATTTTCGGATGTGTCACAAAAGCACGCGCTAATGCTACGCGCTGTTGTTCACCACCAGATAATTGGTTGGGGATATGTTTTAGTCTATGGCTTAATCCGACGCGATCTAATAATTTCGTGGCAAGTGATTTAGCTTGCTTATCGCCAATTAACTCCAAAGGCAGCATGACATTTTCCAATGCATTGAGGTTGGGCAACAATTGAAAAGACTGAAAAACAAAGCCAATCATCTTATTACGCAAAGCTGCACGTTGATCTTCATTTAGCTTGCTGAGCGATTGGCCAAATATTTCGATATTTCCTGATGTTGAACTATCTAAACCTGCCAATAAACTGAGTAATGTTGATTTCCCTGATCCAGATGCACCAATAATTGCGACACTTTCTGCAGGTTTAATCTTAAATCCAACGCCTGACAAGATTGTCAAAGAACCTTCTATACTGTTAACTGTTTTGTATAGGTTTTCGACTGTAATAATATGTGAATTATTTTTTTCTAATACGGAGTTAGTCATGTTTAAATTTTTTTTGTTTGGGATTGTTTTGTGTTTTTCATCATTAACACAAGCAAAATCAATTGTCGTTCTAGGGGATAGTATCAGTGCTAGTTATGGATTTGAAGCGGAACAAGGTTGGGTCGTGTTAATGCAACAAAAAATTCAAGCAGATTACCCAAGCTATACGATACATAACGAAAGTATTAGTGGGGATACGACGGCGGGCGGATTAGCGCGTTTACCTAAGATCTTAAAGAAATATCAGCCCGACATTATTATGCTTGAATTAGGGGCTAATGATGGGTTACGCGGTATGTCTTTAACTGCGATGCAAAAAAACTTATCCACCATTATCGAAAAATCAAAAAAATCAGGTGCTCAGGTTTTGTTATTGAGTATGCGTATTCCTAGCAATTATGGCCGTCGCTTTACCGATATGTTTTATAACACTTATCAAAAGTTATCCACACAGCACGATATTCTTGTCGTACCTTTTATCTTGGAAAATGTTGCTTTGAACAAAAGTCATATGCAACGCGATGGTCTACATCCCAATGCATTAGCACAGCCTACCATTACCAAACATATCTACCCCTACTTGCTAAAACTACTCTAAAGCCTGTGGATAAGTCTGTGTCTTATACAATGTATTTATTGTTGTTAACTTGTAGCTAATTTTTAATATGTAATTTAAGCACAGCTTAACTACATTTTAGGCTAAACTTAAGCACACAATTAGTGTTTAACTAAGCAAATGATTTTTATTTTAAAAAATGACTTATCCACAGAAATTTTCTTCACTAATAGTAATAATAAAGTTATATATAAATAATTTTAATTTCTATTAGCTCGGCGCAAATTCTTAAAATACCAGAAATAACAACGTTTATAGGATTTTACTTAGATGGCATTAAATAACGAAAAGACACAAAAAACCTTACAAAAAGCTTTAACTATTAATTTGAATAATTGCCAATACGGATCAATTGTTGAAATTGGAGCAGGCCAAGAAGTTGCGAGAAACTTCTTCCAAGCCGGTGGTGCTGCAGGAACGATTGCTAAAACTTTGTCTGCTTATGATATGCAAGTCAGTGATAGTATTTATGGCGCAGAAGAATCAAGGCGTTATGTAACACGTAGTCGTTTAATGAAGATGTTGGATAGAGAATATACCGCTGTTACTAATTTACTGACTGAAAGTCGCCCTAAAAACACGACCTTCTTTTCTTATGCGGCTACGGTGACTGCTAAAAGTTACCTACAAAAAAATGAGTGTCATGGCTGGTTAGGTATTCGCTTACAACTTTACCCTGGTGCTGCACCGAGCGATATTATCGTGCATGTTCGTATGTTAGATAATGATGGCGGTTCTCAGCAAGAAGCTTTAGGTGTAGTCGGTGTTAATTTAATTCATGCGGCTTTTCATCATTACTCTCAGCCAAAAAAAATTATTGAGTCTTTAGTGGATGATTTAGACCCTTGTCGTATAGAAGTAGATACAGTTAATTTTTCTGGACCTTATTTTGAAGAAGTAGAAAATAGATTAATGAACTTGCACTTGGTGCACAGTAATCTGACGCATGCGATTATGTTTAGCCCTGAGGGTGAAGTACAAGTTCCTAGTGAATTATTGTATAAGAAAAATATTTTAGTTATTCGTGGGACGTTTACGCCGTTAACTAATGTTCAACAAGATATGGTGCAATGTGGCCAACGACACTTTAATCAAGTGGAAAATATTGATTCGGATAGAACGGTTGTTTTAGCTGAAATCACTATGGCAAGTTTGACCGTCGGCGATAAAATTGATGATGCTGATTTCCTTGCACGAGTCGATATGCTCAATACCCAAGGCTATACAGTACTTATCTCTAATTATTTACGCTATTTCCGGTTACGCCAATATTTCCGTCGTTATACACAACAGCAATTAGGTATGATTCTTGGGATTTCTAATTTGGATCTCATTTTTAGAGAAGAATATTACAATGGTTTAGAAGGCGGAATTTTAGAAGCCTTTTCTAAATTATTTCCAGATAATACACGGGTATACATTTACCCAATGAAAAGTGTTGAGCAAGAAGAGTTAGTCACTGTAGATACATTTCAGGCACCTAAAAAATTAAGTCATTTATATCAGCATTGTAAAGATAATGGCTATTTAGTAGGCTTGGATAATGTTGATGAAACGGTGTTAGATATTAACCCACACCAAGTGTTGTTGGATATTAAAAAAGGTCGAGGCGAATGGGAAAATCAGGTGCCAGAATCTATTGCTGAAATGATTATTAATAACAGATTACTTGGTTTTGGTACTAGCCGGTAGTTACAGGGCTGTTGGTATGGAGCAAGGGTGGGCTGGATTTTGCCTATTCTACTCGGCTGTCCTGATAGTTCCGGTGGTGTGTATCACACGGCTTAAGTTTTTTTAAAGGATCAGTATGAGCAATCTTGCGCTAAATATTTTAATTGATGTTGGACTGATTACATCATAAGGAAAGATTGTTAATATTTCAGCAATGTTGGGTTACTTTATTTGTGTTCCGCTAGTAATCTAACTCAGCGTAACTGGGAACGTCAAAAACAGCGGCCCTTTACTTAGGTCGTTAGCTGTACAATCCAAAAGGAGAAAAATGATGATTAAGGGGATTACTGTATTATCAGCAGTTTCAACAGCTGTACTCACTGGAGTGCTATTATTTTCAACATCTACCCCTGTTGTAGCATCATATGATTGTGGGAATTTGCAAGGTTGTGAAAAAAAATTCTGTGAGATAGAAAGACAACTTAAGGTTTCTCAAGAAAAAGGCAATGCGGATAAGACAGATGGCTTAAGGAGGTCATTGACTAATGCTAAGGAAAATTGCACTGACAAAGGCCTTAAGTCCGGCTTGGTTGAAGAGATAAGTGCTGTCAATGAAGAGATTGAAGAGTATGAGTCCGGCTTAAAGGAAGCTAAAAAATACGGAAAAACTGATAAAATTCGTAAGTACAACGATAAAATCAATGAAGAGAAAAGTAAGATAAACCATCTTGAAGGTAAATTATCAGATCTGGATTGAATCAAGCTGACCGTTGGCTGTGCAGGTTCGTTTTCAACGGTCATTTTTATATCAAAATTTAGCGGCGTTGGGTTAGGATATCTGCGCTCCGCTAGATAATCTAACTCAAGCTACAACGCTTAATTTCAGTCATCATTTTTTTATTTCTCACACGCTTATGCCACTTAAAGGCGGCATTTAACAGCATCTTAGCAACTCTTCTGTTCAATCTTAGTCACAACCTCAAAAACAGGGTAAAATGCTGATTTAGCGTTTAAAAACGACTATTCAGCAGCTTTTAGCCTTACTCACCATCGTCATTAAGATAATCGATTCTTTTATGAAATTTATAATTAACAGAGAGCTACTTTTAACGCCTCTACAGCAAATCGTCAGTGTTATAGAGAAAAGGCAAACGATGCCGATTCTTGCCAACGTATTATTTAAGCTGGATAACAATCTATTGACCCTAACGGGGACTGACTTAGAAGTGCAGATTGTGGTGAATATTGCATTCGATAATGATGAGCAAGGCAGTATTACCATCCCTGCACGTAAGTTATTAGATATTTGCAAATCATTACCGAGTGCTGTGGATATTAAATTTGAATTAGTGAATGACAAATTAAAAGTCCAGTCAGGACGTAGTCGTTTTTCTTTAAGTACTTTAGATGCGCATGATTACCCTAATTTTGAAATGACGGCAATGGATTGTCAGTTCACGATAAAAACAGCGCAACTTAAAACAGCTTTGGATAAAACGGCTTTCTGTATGGCGAATCAGGATATACGCTATTACCTAAATGGCATTATGCTGGGTATTTTTAATCGACAGCTAAAACTGGTTGGATCTGATGGGCATAGACTTTCGATTTACGAAGGAGAAATTGATACAGAAACGGGCATGGAATCGCGCATTATCATTCCGCGTAAAGGTGTATTAGAGTTAGCGCGCTTATTAGATAATGACCCAGAACAAGAAATTCAGGTCGAGTTTTCTAAAAATAATATTCGTGTGGTGATTGAAAACTTAACCTTCTCAGCGAAATTAGTAGATTCTAAATATCCTGATTTTAGTAAAGTATTCGAGCAAAGTTTTAACAGCCCTATTCATGTACAAAAACAGGTTTTAAAAGATGCTTTGACGCGAGTGTCTATTTTATCCAATGAAAAATTCAGAGGGGTTGAGTTTGTTATAGAAGGTAATAACTTACAAATCAGCACTAACAATCCTGAGCATGAAGAGGCAGATGAAGAAATAGCCATTGAGTATCAAGGTGAAGCGCTTTCGATAGCGTTTAATTCTCAGTATATTTTAGATGCGGTTTCTAACTTGGATTCAGAGATGGCTGTACTGACCATTGCTGAAAATTCGAGTAGCTGTTTTATTGAAGAATCTAGCGAACAGAATTATAAATTTATCGTTATGCCAATGCGTTTATAGATCTACCCCATGAGTTTACAAAAGCTGGATATTTATCATGTGCGTAATTTAGTACAGGCCTCTTTAGCGCCAGCAGCAAAAATTAATTTAATTTATGGTAGTAATGCGAGTGGTAAAAGTTCAATACTTGAAGCTATTCACCTCTTAGGTAGGGCGAATTCATTTCGCTCTACGACGGTTAAAAATGTCATCCACTTTGCTCACAATGATTTAATTGTCTCCGGTAAAGTTCTTTTTACTAGTGGGCATGTATCTACTCTTGGTATTCAGCACGACGGAAAAAGTGTGCAAATTCGTATTGATCAAGAAACTAAACATGCGCGCGCTGATTTAGCTTATGCCCTGCCCTTGCAACTTATTCATCCGAAGAGTTATCAGTTATTAGATGCGGGGCCACAATTACGCCGAGAATTTATCGATTGGGGCGTTTTTAATCAGCATACTGAATTTTTAAGTGCATGGCGAAACTTTAAGAAAGCCTTAAGCCAGCGCAATGCTTTATTGAAGATTCGACGAGTTAATGAGTTAAATGTTTGGAACCACGAATTGCAGCAATACGGTACAATAGTGGCTAATTATCGAAAGCAATATCTATCAGAACTGACGCCTTTTTTTTTAAAGACAGCCGAGCAGTTTTTAGATTTAGGTGCAGTTGAATTAAACTTATCCCAAGGCTGGGATGCTGAGTTTTTGTTGATAGATAAGTTAAATGATGATTTAGAAAAGGATCTCCGTTATGGGTTTACCCATAGTGGTCCACACAGAGCAGATTTTCAGTTATTAAGTGAATCCAGAAAAGCAAAAGACTTTGTGTCCAGAGGGCAGCTAAAGTTATTAGTGCTTGCTTTAAAATTAGCTCAAATTGAACACCTACTTAATAATGGGTTTCAATCTGGTTGCGTACTAATTGATGATGCAGTGGCAGAGCTGGATTTTTCTAGTCGAACAAAATTATTAGAATTCTTGGCTGGCATGGATATACAAGTATTTATGACGGCAACTGAGCGGAATGAATTTGGCGATTTAAGCCAAATTGGGCAATATAAAATGTTTCACGTGAAACATGGAGAGGTCACAGAGGTTTAATGTTTCACGTGAAACATTAAACGGAAAGGCAAATAAAGATGTTTCACGTGAAACATACATACAACAAGGTTAAACATGAGTGAAAATACGGATAACTACGATAGTTCCAATATTAAAGTTTTAAAAGGCTTAGATGCGGTACGTAAAAGACCAGGGATGTATATTGGAGATACCGATGATGGTACCGGCTTGCATCACATGGTATTTGAAGTTGTTGATAACTCAATTGACGAAGCTTTAGCCGGCTTTTGTAAAGAAGTAAATGTCACTATTAATGAAAATGGCTCTGTTACTGTTTCTGATGATGGTAGGGGTATTCCTGTCGATATTCATCCAGAAGAAGGACGTTCTGCTGCTGAAGTTATTTTGACGGTGTTACATGCCGGCGGTAAGTTTGATGATAATGCCTATAAAGTGTCTGGTGGTTTGCACGGTGTAGGTATTTCTGTGGTTAATGCTTTATCAGAGAAGCTCGATTTAGAAATTTACAAAGATGGCCACGTTTATCGCCAAACTTATAAACACGGCGAACCTGTTGCACCTTTAGAAAAAATGGAAGCAACCACGAAGCAAGGAACTCAAGTTACTTTCTTACCCAGTAGAGATACTTTTGGGGATGTTGAGTTTCATTATGAGGTTTTAGTTAAGCGCTTACGTGAACTCTCCTTTTTAAATTCAGGTGTGCGTATTCATGTAAAAGATGCACGCTCAGATAAAGAAGATATTTTTGAATTTGAAGGTGGCATTAAAGCCTTCGTTACTCATCTTAATAAAAATAAAACGCCACTATTTCCTGAAGTATTTTATTTTACGATTGAAAAAGAAGGGGTCACTGTTGAGGTCGCAATGCAGTGGAATGATTCTTATCAGGAAAATATCTTCTGTTATACCAATAATATTCCACAGCGTGATGGTGGTTCACATTTAGCTGGTTTTAGAGGTGGATTAACGCGTACGATTAACCAATATATCGAAGCGAACGGTTTAGCAAAAAAAGAAAAAGTAGGGACAACGGGTGATGATGCGCGTGAAGGACTTACTGCGGTTTTGTCAGTTAAAGTACCTGATCCAAAATTCTCATCACAAACAAAAGACAAGCTAGTTTCTTCTGAAGTGAAGCCTTTAGTTGAATCGGCGATGAATGAAAAGTTGAATGACTTTTTACAAGAAACACCGGGTGTTGCTAAAGCGATTGTTAATAAAATTATCGAAGCAGCACGAGCGAGAGATGCTGCCCGTAAAGCTCGCGAATTAACACGCCGTAAAACTACGCTAGATATTGCTGGCTTACCGGGTAAATTAGCCGATTGCCAAGAAAAAGACCCTGCCCTCTCTGAAATATTTATTGTGGAAGGGGACTCAGCCGGTGGTTCTGCCAAACAAGGTAGAGATCGTCGCACACAAGCAATTTTACCTTTAAAAGGGAAAATTC
>Ga0209081_1000657_pt1 | contig 20906 bp, 20 predicted proteins | sample GOMGulsemesocosm_4_FD_184636 | JGI IMG/M metagenome (GOLD analysis project Ga0209081, IMG submission 184636) | Methane-oxidizing microbial communities from mesocosms in the Gulf of Mexico - GOM15B Gulf of Mexico (SPAdes) (version 2) | ecosystem: Environmental > Aquatic > Marine > Cold seeps... | reverse complement strand
TTACAGCAGACTGGTTGTCTTCAGCGGTAGAGAAGATCTGCGACTTCTTGGTCGGGATGGTGGTGTTCTTCTCGATCAGCGCAGTAGCAACGCCGCCCATGGTCTCGATACCGAGAGTCAGAGGAGAAACGTCCAGCAGCAACACGTCTTTCACGTCGCCAGCCAGTACCGCACCCTGTAGAGCTGCGCCCATTGCTACTGCTTCGTCTGGATTCACATCTTTACGTGGATCCTTACCGAAGAACTCAGCAACCTTGGCTTGAACCATCGGCATACGGGTCTGACCACCGACCAAAATAACGTCGTCGATTTCGCTAATAGACAGATCAGCATCAGCCAGAGCGATCTTCAGCGGCGCCAATGAGCGTGCAACCAGGTTCTCAACCAGAGACTCCAACTTGGCGCGGGTCATTTTAACAACCAAGTGCTTAGGACCGGTTGCATCTGCAGTAATGTACGGCAGGTTCACTTCGGTCTGCTGGGCAGAAGACAACTCGATCTTGGCTTTTTCAGCGGCTTCTTTCAGGCGCTGTAGAGCCAGTGGATCGTTGTGCAGATCAACACCATTTTCTTTCTTGAATTCGTCGGCCAGATACTCGATCAAAGCCATGTCGAAATCTTCACCACCGAGGAAAGTGTCACCATTGGTAGACAGCACTTCAAACTGGTGCTCGCCATCGACATCGGCGATTTCGATGATAGAGATATCGAATGTACCGCCACCCAGGTCGTATACCGCTACGGTGCGGTCGCCTTCGGCTTTGTCCATACCGTAAGCCAGTGCAGCAGCGGTAGGCTCGTTGATAATACGCTTAACGTCCAGACCAGCAATCTTGCCCGCATCTTTGGTCGCCTGACGCTGAGAATCGTTGAAGTAGGCCGGTACGGTAATAACCGCTTCTGTTACCGCTTCGCCCAAGTAATCTTCGGCGGTCTTCTTCATTTTCTTCAGAACTTCAGCAGAGATCTGTGGCGGCGCTTTCTGCTCGCCCTTAGCTTCTACCCAAGCATCGCCATTGTCGGCGGCAACAATCTTGTAAGGCACCATGGAGATGTCTTTCTGTACAACGTCGTCTTTAAACTTACGACCAATCAGACGCTTAACAGCAAATAGAGTGTTGGTTGGGTTAGTCACAGACTGACGCTTGGCGCTCTGACCAACCAGAATTTCATTGTCGTCAGCAAAGGCAACAATAGACGGAGTCGTGCGATCGCCTTCAGCGTTCTCGATAACTTTGCTTTTTCCGCCTTCCAATACAGACACACAAGAGTTTGTTGTGCCCAGGTCAATACCGATAATCTTACCCATGGAACTGTCTCCAAAATTCTCTTTCAAGCGGCCATATTGGCCGCATACATTTCAATAACTTCACTTACTGCCGAACTGAATCAGTGGGGCAGTAAACATTCAAAACCGGTTGAGTTATATATTGGCGCAGCTGGTCAGTTTTCAACCCTTGCACCAAAAAATCTTTCAACACTTAAGGCGCTTTAGACACCACAACCATTGCCGGGCGAACCAAACGACCGTGCAGGGTGTAACCCTTCTGAAAGACGTCCATCACGGTATTCGGCTCTAGGTCTGGGTTAGGCACCATGGTCATGGCCTGATGCAACTGCGGGTCGAATGGTTCGCCCGCTGGGTCGACCGCCTCAACCTTATGCTTGATCAATGTGTCGGCGAATGACTTCAAGGTCAGATCCAAGCCCTCAACAACCGCTTTCTGGCCTTCGTCTTCACGGTCCAGCGTCGCGAGTGCGCGCTCTAGGTTATCGATGATCGGCAGCAGGTCGACCACCAGCTTCTCCTGACCAAACTTGTGCGCCTTCTCGACATCCTGCTCAGCGCGGCGGCGGGCATTTTGCGCCTCAGCCTGCGCGCGTACCGCTTGATCCTGAGCGCCCGCTAACTGCTCGGTTAAAGCCTCAATCTCAGCCTGCACAGCATCAACCGTTGATGGCTCCTGGGCTTCAGGCTCCGCCTGCTCTTCCGCTACCACTTCCTCTATAACTTGATCTTCTGCCTTCGGCTGCTGTTCGTCTGACACACTAATCTCCATCAATCCAATCAATAAGCAATTTCAATGACAGATATATGGGGCCACCAAAAAGACATTCAAGGGTTTTGCGCTGACGTTTTTTCACCCAGTAGTAATACTGGATGAACTACTGTATAAATAAACAGATGTCCATACAGTACTTTAAGCAGATCACAGGAGACTGCCCGTGCTTAGCCACCTCAGCGTGAAGAACTTCACCCTCGTCGACGAGCTGCAGCTAGAGCTCAACCAAGGCATGACAGCCCTCACCGGTGAAACCGGTGCAGGCAAGTCGATTTTGCTGGATGCGCTTGGGCTTGCGCTGGGCGATCGCGCCTATGGCGATCAGGTCAAACACGGCCGCGACAGGGCGGACATCTGCGCGAGCTTTGACATCAGCGGCATTCAAGCCGCACAGGCGTGGTTAGAGGCGCACGAGCTATTACAAGAGGGCGACTGTCTGCTGCGCCGAGTGGTTACCAAGGAGGGGCGCTCGCGCGGTTTTATTAACGGCCAGGCCGCCCCCCTACAGCAGTTGCGCGAACTGGGCGAAATGCTCATCGACATTCACAGCCAACACGCCCACCAATCACTGCTCAAGGTCGAAACCCACAGTCGCCTGCTCGACGACTTCGCTGGCAACCAAAGCCTGCTCAAACAATGCCGCGAAAACTTTCGCGACTGGCAGCAGAAGCACAGCCTGTTTACCCAGGTGCGCGACAACTTCGAAGAGATCAATGCCCGCGCACAACTGCTGCGCTACCAAGTGCAGGAGCTCGACGCACTGGCACTTGAGGACGGCGAGCTAGCACGCCTCGAAAGCGAACAGCGCCAACTGGCCAACGCCGAGCAAACCCTGCTGCACAGCCAGGAAATCTCCCAGCTCTGCGAAGACGACGAATCTGGCCTGCTGCAGCTGCTGCAGCGCGCGCTGCACAAGCTCAACGATATAAAAGACAAGCCGGAAAACCTGAGCGCCGCTGAAGAGCTTATGCTCAGCGCGCAACTGCAACTGCAGGAAGCCCAGTCGGAAATCAGCCACCACATCGACAGCTTTGAGATGGACCCACAGCGCCTGCAATGGGTTGATGACAGGCTCAGCAGCTGTTTTGAACTGGCCCGCAAACACCGTATACAGGCGGAAGAACTGCTCGACTTCCATCAGCGATTAAGCGACGAACTCGAGCAGCTCGACGGCGGCGATGAACGGCTTGATCAACTGCAACTTGATGCCGAGGCGGCTCAAGTACTCTTTAGCGAAGTCGCAACCAAGCTGTCCGGCAAGCGTCAAACCGCCGCCAAGCGATTGGCCAAGAAGATTAACGTACAACTGCAAAAGCTCTCAATGAAAAGCGCCAGCTTTACCATCTCCCTTAATGCCAGTAACAAACCCAATGCGCAGGGCATTGACGAGATAGAGTTCCTCATCAGCACCAACCCAGGGCAACCCCATAAACCCATGGGCAAGGTTGCCTCGGGCGGCGAGCTGTCACGGATTAGCTTGGCCATTCAGGTTGTTACCGCACAGAGCTCCTGCACACCCACCCTCGTGTTTGATGAAGTCGACGTCGGCATAGGCGGCGCGACCGCCGACATAGTGGGACAACTGCTGCGCTCGCTCGGCGAGCAAGGTCAGGTGCTCTGCGTCACTCACCTGCCGCAGGTGGCCAGCAAGGCGCACCAACACCTACAAGTCCACAAACAAACGGACAGCAGCAGCGCCCAGACGCAGTTAACCGAGCTGGTTGATGACGCCAAGGTGACCGAGATAGCCCGCATGTTGGGCGGCGAACAATTGACACAACAGACCATGGCCCACGCCAAGGAAATGATAGAGCTGGCCACTCTGCATTAAGCCCCCGAAACAATCCCGGCAGCAGCCCAGAAACAACAATGCCGAGTCACTGACTCGGCATTGTTGTTTCTGGCGTACTGGACCACCCCGCCCCTAAGACGAGAGGGTCAGAAGGGACGAATCAAAACTCAGGACTGCTCTTCGCGGCGCACAGACTCATACTGATCTGGGTCGACGAACATGAGCTTCATTACCATGCTGTTCTTCTCGCCGGGCTCCAGCGCCAGCAACATGACATTGAACTGACCATCGAGCTGCACTACACCTGGTTTGTGCACCAGCATACTGCCGGACTCACTGGTGAGGATATTCAGATCTTTCTTCGCCCGCATCGCCGTTACGATTTGATGCAGCATGCCATTTAAGGCCTCAATAAACACCGGGTGGCTAAAACCCGGACCACGGTATTCACTGTAATCCAGACAAATAGACAGGGGGATCTCCAGCCCAGGCATATCCGCCGCTTCTCCACCCTCACTGGCTTTCGGGTTCAGCGTCAAGGCGCCGACGGGTATTTTCTTACCCTGCTTTAAGTCTTTTAACAGCGCTTTCGATTTATTCACTGACTCACGAATAAACAGCTGGTGCAGAATACCGCAACCCATATCCAACACCTTGACCATATTGAGTTTCAGGTGTGGCTTGGCTTGTGCCGCTTGCTCTTCACTCATACTATTCGCTACCTCTATTTATTATTCTGGGTTTCTCACCTGGCTAGCGTGCGCTTGCTCTCAATGCCGCTGGAGAGTTTATGTCTGCCCTAGCCTAACACTAAAAAAAATCACGCTAAAACAAAAACGCCCGCCACTCATTCAAGTTGGCGGGCGCTTCTCTTATTAAACCTTTGGTTTCACATAGAGCACCAGGCTGTGCCCTGTCAGCTCAAAGCCGTGCTTGTCTGCGATGGCTAACTGAATGCGCTCAATGTCGTCATCGTGGAATTCCACCACCTGACCTGTCTCAACACACACCATGTGGTCATGGTGCTCACCGCGCTCCAGCTCAAACACCGAGTGGCCGCCATCAAAGTTGTGGCGCTCCACCAAACCGGCTGTCTCGAACTGAGTCAGAACTCGATAAACCGTTGCCAGCCCGACGTCCTCACCCGCTTCCATTAACTGCTTATAGACATCTTCAGCACTCAAATGACGCTGTGGGCTGGCCTCAAGCATTTGCAGGATCTTTACCCTTGGCAAAGTCACCTTTAAACCGACTTTGCGTAACTCTTGGTTTTCAACGGCCATGTGCGCCTCAATGTGTTGGCTGGATCCATTTATAGGGCAAGATCTCAAAGTTTTTTGCCTCCACCAAGCTTAAGCCCTTCTCAGTGGAATTAAAGTTCAGGTATTATCACCGTTCGATTTACGTTGTGGAACCCCTACCATGCAAAAAGCTGCACACCGCTCGCTCATTGTCATATCAATTCTCATAGCTGGCTTCACGCTCAGCGGCTGTGGCGTATTCAAGCTTCCCGACGTTTACAAAATTGACATCCAGCAGGGCAACATCATCAACCAAGAGATGGTGGATCAGCTCAAGCCAGGCATGACCAAACGCCAAGTACGCTTTGTCATGGGCAACCCCATCATCCAAGACACCTTCCAGCCAGAGCGCTGGGACTACTACTACGAGATGAACAAAGCCGACGGCACACAAACCAAAGAGCGCATGACCGTGCACTTTGACGACGAGAAGATGACCCATTTCACCGGTGACTTCGTGCCATCTGGAGCCCAAACCGTAGAATAATCATTACTGCGGATAGCCAGCCCCTACTCATCCAAGAGCTCACGGGACCAGGTACCCCCTTGAGGGGTATACCGCTCACCCGCCCCAAAGAGGTGTCGGAGGGCCGAAGACGCATGCCTACATTGACGTAGGTAGTAGAGCAATGCAGGAGCAATTGCCGAGGAGTGGTTTTCTGCCTGAACATACCCGCTCCTGCTCGTCCATGAGCTCGCGGGACCAGGTACCCCCTTGAGGGGTATACCGTTCATCCGCACCACAAGGATGTGGGTAGTGCAGAAAACGCAGGAGTGGTTTTCTGCCTGAACATAAAAGGCGCCTGAGGGCGCCTTTATTATTTCTTACTCTCGATCACTCTACTCAGTCCGACGCTTTTTTCGCCTTCTCCGCTCGCTTGCGTCGCACCTCTTTCGGATCGGCAGTCAACGGCCGGTAGATTTCAACGCGATCACCCGCCTGCAGCTCATGTTCGTGCGCCTTCTTCATACCTTTAGTGCCCAGTGCCTGACCAAACAACCCCATCTTAGCCGTCTCAACATCAATCTCGGGGAAATCTCGCTCTATGCCCGATTGCTTTACCGCTTGCAGCGCCGTTGTACCCGGCTCAACTTGCAGGGCAATGATTTTCTGTTTATTCGGCAGGGCGTAAGCAACCTCTACCGTGATCGTTTCAACATCAGACATTACCAAACCTCAAACAGTGCGACACATTGCAAGCAATTTTAACCGCAGGCCAAGAGCCATACCAGCGCCGCGTTAACGGTTTATCGCATATACCTGATCAGCTCGGCGGCATAAACCATCAACCAAATCATTGGCCACTGAACCCAACAACTTGCCCGCCGCCCTGCCCAACAGCTTATTAGATAGCTCGAACTCCAGCTCAAAAGAGACCTTACAGGCCTGCTCATCGAGCACCTTGAAGTCCCAGCAACCCACGAGGCGATCAAAGGGGCCCTCTTCCAGCTCCATGGTCATCTGCAGCGGCGGGGTCAAACGATTGCGTGTAACAAAACTCTGTTTCACCCCAAACTTACTCAGATCCAGGCGCGCAACCACCTCATGATCTTGACGCTCTAACACCTCACTGCCGACACAACCCTCCATGTATTGCGGGTAGGCGGCTATATCATTGACTAGGTCGAACATCTGCTGGGCAGAAAAGGCCACTAGCGCGCTGCGCTCAATTCGGGTCACGTTCTTCTACTCTCTCAGCTGGTATCAAGTTGCTAGCGATTCTAGAGGCTGCCCTCCCATAAGCCAAGTACACTTAAGCTCGACACGCAGGGCAAGCTACGGATACCCTTGGTAGCAGCGGCCCAAACTCTCGGCACGCGCTGATAATAAAAGAATAAAAACAAAAGGCAGTTTTATGGCAATTGAACGCGAAGAGTTTGGCTCACGCATAGGCTTCATTCTGGCAGCGGCTGGCTCCGCCGTGGGCATTGGCAATCTGGTGGGCTTCCCAGTCAATGCCGCCAAAAACGGCGGCGGCGCATTCCTGCTGATCTACGCCCTCTTTATTGCCTTTGTCTGCCTACCCGTTATGCTGGCCGAGCTGGCCGCTGGACGCAACAGCCGCAAAAATCCACTCGGCGCCTACAAACACTTTGCCCCAGGCAGCCGTCGCTGGTTTATCGCCGGCTGGTCCTCGCTGATCACCCCCTTCATGATTTCAGTCTTTTACGCCGTCATTACACTTTGGCTGCTCGGTTACCTCGTCGAGATCCTCAGCGGCAACCTTACCTCACTGGCTCAGCCGGAATACTTTGGGGAGTTCATCAACAGCAAGCAGGTGTTCCTCTACCTTGCACTTATCATTGGTGGAACCGGCCTGATTCTGCTGGGCGGCGTGCAAAAAGGCATCGAAAAGGCCGCAAAGCTGATGATGCCCACCTTGTTTATTGTGCTGCTGATATTGGTTGGTTTTGGCCTCACCCGCGACAACGCCATGGCGGGTGTTGCCTTTTACCTCATCCCCGACCTCAGTAAAATCACACCCTCGGTGATCAATGGCGCACTCGGCCAAGCCTTCTTCTCCCTCTCTCTCGGCATGGGTATCATGATCACCTACGGCTCTTATATGAGCAGTAAAGCGAGCATCCCTTACTCGGCCAAGATGGTCGCTATCACCGATACTGCCGTCGCCTTTGTCGCCGGCCTGCTGATTTTACCGGCTATATTCTCCTTCAACCCAGAGGTTGACCCCGCCGAACTTTCCAGTTCATCAGTCGGCCTGGTGTTCTCCTACCTACCTAAAATTTTCTTAGGCCTGCAAAGCAGCGTCGGCTATTTTGCCGCCAGTGTTGTGGCAGCCGCCTTTTTCACGCTGGTGTTGTTCGCAGCCATCACATCCTTGGTTTCCATCATCGAGGTGCCCGTTTCTGCGGTGATGGACGAGCTTGGCCAATCGCGCAAACAATCGCTGCTCACACTCGGGGGCGGCATTATCCTGCTCACCCTGTTCTGCGCTCTGTCGTTTGGCATGGTGGATTTCTTCACCGACTTCATCCCCTATGGTGGCGGCACCCGCTCCTTTTTCGACCTGGTCATCGATGTCTTCTACGAGACCATCCTGCCTCTCAACGGCTTCCTCATTTGCATACTGGTTTGCTACCGCTGGAAGCGCTCAAACATGAACCATGAACTGTACATTGGCGACGAAGGCTTTCGCGGTTCATTTATGGAGCGCTACATCGACTTTGCGCTGGGCACGTTTATCCCCGCGATCCTACTGCTGGTGTTCATCAACACGGTGCTGTTGAAGTTTTTCACCATCGACATGATCGCCCTGCTCTTTTAAACCGGCCTTCCTTCAACGTAGCTCGCCTCGCTTCTCGCCAACAGCCGACTTCTCATTGAGAGGCCGCTGGGCGAGCAACGTATATTTACCCCGCCAAAACAGCAAAGCCGCTATCGTCAGCAGGCGCTTATCGCTATACTCCGCCGCTATGGCTAAGAAAAAGAAAAAGACCTCAGATAACACCATCGCCCAGAACAAACGGGCCAGATACGACTACGAGCTCACCGATAAGGTCGAGGCCGGTTTAGTGCTGAAAGGCTGGGAAGTAAAAAGCATCCGCGAGGGCAAGGTGCAGATCACCGACACCCACGTTTTCTTCAAAAATGGAGAAGCCTGGCTGCTCAATGCCCAGATAATGCCTCTGGCCACCGCCTCCACGCACTTTGTGACCGAGCCCAATCGCCAGCGCAAACTGCTGCTGAGTAGCAAAGAGATTAGCAAGCTGCAACGAGCCGTTGAACAAAAAGCCTACACCTGCGTTGCCACCTCGCTCTACTGGAAAGGGCATCTGGTTAAGTGCAACATCTCACTGGCCAAGGGTAAGAAAGAACACGACAAGCGCAATTCTGAAAAAGAGCGCGACTGGAACCGCGACAAACAGCGCCTATTCCAAAAGAACGTTTAAGCACGCGGCACAGCAATAAAAAAAGGGACGCCAAGCGTCCCTTTTTTATTCTTACGATTCAACACAAATGGCCTCAGCTATTGAGCCTAAAACGATGCGTGCATCGCCTCACGCCTTCAAGCTGAAGCCACCGCGCTAAACCCATCACCCAAAACCCAGCACCGGTGCGGCCACACGCAGCGCGATGGCGATTAACAACACACCAAAAACACGCTGCGCCCAATGGCCCCGCCCCTCAAAGCGCACCAAGATACCTGAGTAGCCGACCAGCAGCACCACCACGCAATACCAAAGCGCGTCCACGAGCAGGGCCGTTAGTGCCATCAACCACTTAGCCGTCAAGCTGGTTTCGGGCGTCACAAATTGGCTAAACAGCGCCAGGAATACCAAGGCTATCTTGGGATTCAAGAAGGCCGTAAAAAAACCGGCACTCACACTCTGCCAATAGGTTCGCATCGGCAGCTCGGCAGATGGCTCATCCCCCCCTCCGTTAGCTAGCGCTTGATAGGCCAGATACAGCAAGAAGATCGCGCCCGCCAACTGCAGCATCTGAAACAGTAGCGGCGAGCCTGAGATCAACACCACCAGGCCCAGTGTTGCCAACAACGCGTAACAACCCACACCCACACCGTGAGCAATCGCCGTGACCATGCCGTGACTAACGCCGCTGCGGGCAGTGCTTTCGACCACCACACCCAAGCTAGGCCCAGGGCTCATAGCGCCGAACAGCAACACCGTTGCCAGCGTTAACCAATCTGTAAACTCCATAAAGTATCACCCATAAAAAAGGACGCCGAAGCGCCCTTTTACAAACACCTAACTATTAGAACGAGTAGGTACCCGAGATACCCACCGTACGAGGACGGTTACGAACCGTTGGATCCGATCCCGAGAAGGCAAATGCGATTGCATCGTTGTAGCCATACAGCGCTTCTTTATTGGTTAAGTTATCAACAAACACTGTCGCCTCCCAACCTTCGTGACTGGTAAAGCCGGCACGAACATCAACGATAGAGTAATCAGGACGCTCATTACCCGAGTCGATACCCGTACCAGAAATATCGTCACTCGCCTTGCCCGGCAGTTCAAGCGTTGAATCAACAAAGCTATAGTTACCCGTTACGAAGTACTCGCCTGAATCCATAGGCACAACATAATCAGCAGATATGCTATAAGTCAGCTCTGGCACATCCGCCAGGTTGTCCCCAGCCTCAATACCAGCATCTGCAACATCTTCTTTAAACTCAGCGTCAATGTAGCCAAAGCCAGCATTAATTGTCAGGTTATCACTGATAGCGGCCGCCACTTCCACCTCTAGACCTCGGGTTTCGGCTTCACCAATATTTGCGGTGAAGTTGTTGCCACAGATTGCACTGGTGGTGACAACCTGCTGAATGTTCTGCCACTCAACTTTATAAATAGAGGCATTCAAACGCAGCCCTTCACTGAGCATCGACTTTAAACCAAACTCAAAGTTATCCGTCTCATCACCGGCATAGGCACCTGGATCCGAAACACCCAAGCGATCCAAGTCTTGCTGACAGGCATAACCAACAGCCTGCGCTGGGTCATCACTGACAGGAATTACCCGGTTAATACCACCCGGGCGAGTACCTTCAGACCTGGTGAAATAAACTTGAGAATCATCAGTCACCTGGTAGGTCAGTGTGAGCTTATAGTTATTGCCCTTGTCACTCAGCTGAGCATCACGAACATTCGCGCCTGAACGATCCGTATCGGTAAACGCCCAACCCCAGTTCTCTTCCTTTGAACTGTAATCGTAATCAAGCTGACGCATACCGGCCGTCACCGTAAACTTCTCAGTAACGTCGTAGCTAATTTCACCGAACAGTGAACTCTCTTCGTAGTTCTGCAGCTTTTGCGTGTTGGCCAGACCTGTCGCAAACTCGCCTTCCCAACCACGAATCATGCGGTAGCCTGAATCAGACACAGCTTCCTTCTCATAAGCGCCCACCAACCACTGCAGTGGACCTGAGTGCGTCGAAGTTAAACGAATCTCGAATGTCTCATCATCAAGGGTCACATTCTCATCTGAAAACGCTGGGCCGCTCGGTGCTGGGCGACCAACCAGCGCAAAACCGCCGGTGATGTCTTCAACGTTGAGCATTTCACGATCAATCTTCGAGGCACTCAGCAACAGCGATGCGCTTTCAAAATCGTGCCCTAAGGTGAAGTTCCACATTGTGAATTCATCTTCGAAAGGCTCTGCCGCATCAAACAACGAACGCTGATTCATGCCAGTCCCAGTCGACTTTGACGGACCGTCGTAATTTGGCTTACCTTCCATTTCAGTCTTTTGGGTAAACACATAAGGCTGAATATAAGTGTTCTCACCCAGGTCTACCCGCAGCGCCGCACGTAGGGAATAAGTCTCTTCCGTGTTCACGTCGGAAGCAAACGTCTCACCCGTCGACTCACTGACACGATCGAAGTAACCTTCATTATCTGTGTATGAACCAACCACACGAAGCGCAGCCGTTTCACTTATTGGGGCATTGACCATACCGTCTGTTTTATAGCTCAAACCGCCGTATGTTGTTTGAGACAAACCGCCGCCAATCTTAGCTTCAAACTCATCCATCTTCGGCTGGCGGGTAATCAGGCGTACCGTGCCGCCCATAGAGCTTGAGCCATACAGAGTACCCTGCGGACCACGAAGTACCTCAATGCGCTCTAGATCAAATAACTTGGGGTCGACTACCGCTTGGGCGAAAGACGTCGATGAGCCAGAGGAAATACTGGAAACAGGCATCTCATCGATATAGAAGCTCACCGTTGGGGCCACACCGGTTGCAGCCGAGATGCCTCGAATATTCAACTTGGTACGGCCGGGGCCGGACGAGCGCAAGGACAGCGAGGGTACCTGAGTGGCAATATCCGTAAAATCGGTCACACCGGCACGCTCAAGCGCATCGCCACCAATGGCCGAAATACTCATCGACACTTCCTGCAGTGATGACTCACGTTTCGTGGCCGTCACCGTTACCTCTTCAAGTGCCGCCGCGGCAAAGGCCATGCCGCCGTGCATGGCCATCACGCTGGCGCAACCAACTGGAATAAGAATTGATTTCAGCTTACGGCGGATTGGGGAATTCATTTTCTCTGTCATTTTGGGTCTCTCCGTTTTTTTATAGTTATCCGAGTAAAAGTGTACACAGGTTTTCGCTTCGCACAAGTTTGGTGCGAAGGCAATGCGTTATTAGTAATCGAGCCGCTTCTTCGCTACTCTAGTCCGCTCAAAAGTTCGCTAATACCACCACATGAGAAACACATGAGCGCACCCAGAGAACAGTTCTCCTCCAAAGCTGGCTTTATCATGGCCGCCGCCGGCTCGGCGGTTGGCCTAGGCAACATTTGGGGCTTCCCCACCCAAACCGCCACCAACGGCGGCGGCGCTTTTGTGTTGGTCTACTTCATCCTCGCCTTCTGCCTGGCCTACCCGGCACTGATGGCCGAACTGATCATTGGCCGCCACGCCCGCGCCAACGTCTTCACCGCCCTGCGCGGCATAGCCACCGGTCCCTTTACTCGTAAACTTGGCAGTTTTATTGGCGGTTACGGCGTCATAGTCGCCAGCTTTATCCTCAGTTTTTATGCCATCATTGCCGGCTGGATGCTGGCCTTTATGGTCGAACCCGTCGCTCTTATGCTGGGTTTTCCGAGCGTCGCCGAATGGCTTACCACCTTTAGCCTCGAGCGCAACATCATTACCGCCGCGCTGTTCATGGGTTTGACCATGGCCATCATCGCCAGCGGCATTGAGAACGGCATAGAGAAGTGGTCCTCGCGCCTCATGCCCATGCTGTTAAGCCTGCTGCTGGCACTGATCATCTACGTGCTGACTCAAGACGGCGCCATGGAGGGCCTGCGCGTCTACCTCAGCCCCGACCTTAGCCGTATCAATCCACCGCTGGTACTCGACGCGCTGGGGCAAGCCTTCTTCTCCCTCTCGCTGGGTGTCGGCACCATGCTCATCTACGGCTCTTATTTAAGCCGCGAAGAAAGCCTGCCCAAACTGGGCGCCTGGGTCACACTGGTCGACTGCGGCATCGCTTTTATCGCCGGCCTGCTGATCATCCCCGCCATCTACGTCGCCCAGGCCCATGGCACACAAGTGTTCACCGAAACCGGCGAGCTCATCGCCGGCCCAGACCTCATCTTTCAAGTGCTGCCCAGCCTGTTTAACTCCATGGGCAGTATCGGCCCCGTCGTCGCCTTCGCTTTCTTCGTACTCATGAGCGTCGCCGCCGTCACCTCCTCAATCTCCATGCTGGAAGTACCTGTTTCACTGGTGAGCGAAGAAACCCGAGCCAGCCGCCCACAGGCCACCCTCATCATCGGCGCACTCATCTTCTGTGTATCCATCGTTACGCTGCTCAACTTCGACGTCATGTTTGGCCTTATCATCGACATCACCACCGTCTATAGCCAGCCACTGCTCGGCCTCGGCCTGTGCGTTTTTACCGGCTGGATCTGGCACAGAGACAACCTGCTCAAAGAAATACAGGCCGGCCACCCCGACATAGCCGACAGCTGGTTTTGGAAGATCTGGCCCACCTACGTCAAGTTCTTCTGCCCACTGCTCATCCTCGCCGCCTTCGGCCAGAGCTTGGCCGGCTAAAAAACCAACAGCCCCGCTAACTATTTAGCCCCGCAACATCAATAGCGCTATAACAAGACCCCCATTGGGTTTACAATGAAGGTCTTGTTGCATTGGTGCTGACTAATATCAGCAGACGAACTGTCGTAAAACGCAGATCAGACAACGCAACAATGGGGCCGATTAGGATTCGACGTCGGTGGCAAAACTTAAGGTGCATGTCGTGAGGGTAGCCAATCACGTAAATCCAAAGCTGCAAACTATTAGTTGCCAATGATGACAACTACGGTGCTCAACTAGCTGCGTAAGTAGCTTTTTGCAGTACCTCTAGGGGTACGCCCCTAGCGGTCTTTAGCAAGGTGCCCATATCGCGCTACTGACTGTCATATAGAATGGGATCGCTGCAAAGTATGTTCAGGACGGCGCCGCTAAACTTTAACTGAGCTCGCAATCTACGTCAGGCCTGCCGGGCTGTAGTGCGCTAAATCAACAGGCGGATCTAAGCATGTAGAGCCTTAGGCGGAGTGCTTGCGGACGGGGGTTCAAATCCCCCCGGCTCCACCAAATAGAAGTCCAAGTAAGTCCAGAGAAGCCCGTAGCACTAAGTGTTCACGGGCTTTTTTGTGCCTGTAGCATCCACATAAGTCTAGACAAGTACCCCCCAATCCGACAACCTAAGGGGGTATTTACAGGGGTACCCCACCAAAACGGATTTCTGGTACCCCCAAGCGAGGCTTTATGGCACTAACAGCGCTACAGGCAAAGCAGGCGAAACCTAGGGACAAGGACTACAAGCTCTCCGACGAGAAGGGCATGTATCTGCATGTGAAGAAGAGCGGCTCCAAGTATTGGCGGCTCAAATACCGCATGGATGGCAAAGAGAAGTTGCTGGCCATTGGCGTCTATCCAGATACCGACCTCAAAAAGGCCCGTGACAAGCGCGATGATGCCCGCCGCCTGTTAGCCGATGGCATAGACCCCAACGCCGTCAAACAGAGCAGCAAGCAGGCACGCCGCCAAGCACTGGCCGACTCTTTTGAAGTAGTCAGTTTAGAGTGGTACGCCAAACAGCACCCCCACTGGTCAAAGAGTCACAGTGACCGAGTATTACGCAGCATCCAACGCGACCTAATACCTCACATCGGCAGCAAGCCGCTTAACGATCTAAGCCCCGTTGATGTTTTGCATACACTGCGCAGGGTAGAAGCGAGGGGCGCAATAGAAACAGCCCACCGCGTGAAACAGGTCGCAGGACAAGTGTTCCGCTATGGCATAGCCACCGGCCGAGCCGAACGCGACCCCACCCAAGACCTAGCAGGCGCACTGCAAAAGCCCATAGAGAAACACCTAGCGGCTATCACCAACCCCGCAGAAGTCGCCCAGCTAATGAAGGCAATTGACGGCTATCGAGGCACCCCCACGGTAGAGGCTGCGCTGAAACTCTCCCCCCTGCTCTTTTGCCGCCCCGGCGAACTGCGCCATCTCGAATGGCAGGAAGTGAACTGGGAAGAAGCCCGTATAGAGATACCGGCCGAGAAGATTAAGCTCAAAGAGCCGCACATCATCCCGCTGGCCAGCCAAGCACTGGAAATACTCAAAGAGCTAGAGCCGCTCACTGGTAACGGCCTATACGTTTTCCCCTCCGCCCGCGGCAGAAGCCGCCCCCTATCCGACAACGGTGTTAGAACGGCCATCAGAAGCCTTGGTTACGATAACGAAACCATGACACCCCACGGCTTTAGGGCGATGGCCAGAACCCTATTAGATGAAGTCCTGGGCTTTCGTATTGAATGGATAGAGCAGCAGCTTGCCCACCAAGTTAAAGACGCCAATGGCCGCGCCTACAACCGCACCAAACACCTCAAGCAGCGAGCCGAAATGATGCAGGTTTGGGCTGATTATTTAACTGGAGAGCAAGAATGAAATGGAAGACAGCGCTAACTGCGGAAGAGGCTGCACTTTTAGCTACTGACCTTCAGGGGGAGCGCGCCTTGGTTCGCCTCCATCCAGCCCCCGTGACGCAGATTAACCCTGACCTCGCAGTAACGAAAAGAAATACACAGATCATAACTGCACATAAAATCTACGACGCCCTCATACAGGATATTTACTTAGCCGACCCCTATGAAGAGTTTGCAGTAAAGGGGGCTACCTCACCGCTAGTTATCGCAATGCGGGTTCAGCAGTCCGAGCATGACAATTACATTGCGGCAGAAAAATGCACAGCCACAAAACTGAGCCTCGCCAAGTGGTTCTGGCAACACGATCAAGAAATGGCAAAGAAGTTTTGGCCAAGTATTACCGACGAGATAGCCAACCCACCCCAACCAATTCGCCAACCTTCGGAAGCCAAAACTCAAAACTCCACCAAGGGCTACAACTCGCGCAACAAAATAATTGCCGCCCTCAGCGACGCATTAATTGACGGTAAAACAGGCCAACACACCAAAGACGCAGAAACTGTTCTAGCAGCCTTAGCAAGTAAGGGTGTAAAGGCACCTGTTGGCCCAAAAGCACTTTCGGAATATTTAAAAGCTGCCTACGAGCTAGATTCATAGAATATTCCACGGCACTTTTGGAACGTTCCACCAAGAAGAAGCCGCCTCCGATTAAATCTCTAGCCATACCCCACAGACCTCAGGAGTCTAACGTATGGCCAGCAACATCAATCAACACCCCCAAGCACTGTATCGCCTCCCTCAAATCCTAGAGCTGATACCCATCGGCCGTTCAACATGGTGGAAATGGGTAGCCGAAAATAAGGCGCCCAAAGGCATCAAGCTAGGCGCAAAAACCACCGTCTGGAAATCTGAAGAAATCCACCAGTTAATAGCCGATCTTGCCGAAAAGCAGGAGGGCGAAGCATGATTAACAGTCGCCCAGTGGAAATCACCAACACCGCCGCCAAGGCTCAATGCTTCCGCCTGCTCACCGCTCTAGAAGAAGCCGGTGATTATTTTAATATCCTCGCACCCGCAGCCAGAGTGCATCAATTACGCTGGGATCACGGTAAAAACATCATCACCCGCCGTGTCAGGGAAACCAACGCCCAAGGCCACCCCCATTACGTGGCTCGCTATATATTGCTACCCGGCGCATGGGAGGCACAGCGATGAACAGCTACCTGATAGAGATCACTCAGCAGCAAAACATCATTGTGAGCGTGAAAGCCGAGAGTGAAGACGACGCCCTCGCACTGGTACACAACCAACGCGGCGAAGTGTTAACCCTGCTACCCCCTGCTCTACTGATAGAGAAAAGCAGGGTAATCCGCTCACAGGATGAAACGCACTAACGTGTGGCTTCAACGCTTGCTAGAGCGAGGGGATGCCGTTTGCATGGATAGAGGCCAAGTCTCTATCCAACCTGCCAGCGGTCTCGAGATACCGCCCGAATGGCTCATCAAGCATGAAGGTGATCTTGCAATAGAGATACTTTCACTGCTTGGCCGCAATGGCTTCTATTACGAGAGCTATACAACAGGCAATTATGGTAAACATCGCTCCGGCGGTGTAACGCTACAATTCTCCGCCATCGCTACAGGCAATGGCGCCTATAGCGTCTTTAATGTCGACACCTGCTATCAACGTAATACCAAGCTGCATAAGAAGGGCGACCCCCTACCCAAAGGGCGATTTACACCATTAGAGAAGAGTCTCTTTCCAAAGTTTTGGCAAAGCACAGGTATTGAAGCCCCACGCCCTTCGACCTACCACGACTATATGGGAAAGTTGAAAGGCATCGTCTTTGAAGGCCAGTACAGCGACCCGACAGGTAATGATAAAGAGCGACTTATTACCAAGACCCTAAAGCCGCTTAACATCACGCATGAACAATTATTAGCAGCATTAGAGGCAAGAGCACCCGACAACTTCCGGACAACTGCCATACAACAACCGGACAAACCCCAGACAAACCCACCGGACAAGCAATTGCCACCAAGCCAGCCACAACAAGGGCTGCAGCCAGTTTTAACTACGGGGGCAAATGACTACGGTACAAGGTTAAAAGGTAGTGCGGTAATAAGGGATGCTTACCTCCCCCCTAAGCCCCCACAAGAGCAGACAGATGATGAATGGTTAGCCGATTATGGCGATGCGTAACTTACCCTAACTTCCCTATGGATTTCGGTTAAATATCAGGAGGCCCAATGGGCGGTATAGGCAGCGGCAGCCATTACAGGGGCGGCAGAAGTACAACAGATCAAACCAAGTCGATCAGCATTAGCTACATGACGCGTACCGGCGGCTTAAAGCCCGGCGACGCTGGCACCCTAAGCTGGAGGGTAGGCGACCACCGAATCGGCGCAATCAGCTATCGCTGCAAGCAACACACCCTTGAAGTCCGTTACCGCCATAAACACGGTGAAGAAGACTGGCAACCCATAAGCCAAAGCATCCCCCTAGAGCGCACCCCCTGCCACTTTGGCGGCCATCGTTTATGGTTCTCATGCCCGCGTTGCAATAGCCGTGTAAGCAAGCTGTACGGCCTACAGACTCTATTCCTATGTCGCCACTGCTACCGCCTCCCCTACAGCAGCCAGAACCAAAGCCGCCTAGACCGATTAATGAACGAGAAACACAAACTAGGGGCGCGCATCTTTGACCGTTACGAAAGCGGCCAAGGCTGGGGTAAGAAGAAGGGCATGCACTGGAAGACTTACGACCGCTTACATAGGCGCTATCGAGAGCTGGATCACTCCATGTGGATGGGGGTAGCGGCTAAGTTCAATTTTCCTGTAGGCGAAGGGCCGGATTGAAATTAGCTGTCGTTGTGACCGTATGAACAAGTAACTTTTTCTGCGCAGGACGGGTGAGCAAAACAAAGGTAGTGCAGATAATGATTAGCTGGGAGCGCTGAGTAGCGACACCCTCATAAATCTACTTACCCCTAGAGCCGTATTATTGTTATATTCTCGCTCATTTTTCAGCTAAGTATGAACAGAGACAGAAAATCATGAGCATTAAGTACCGACCAGAAGTTGATGGGCTAAGAACAATCGCAGTACTAGCCGTCATAATTTATCATGCTCAGTTCATAATAGGCGGACAAAAACTCCTCCCAGGAGGGCTCTTTGGTGTTGATATATTTTTTGTCATCTCCGGCTTTCTGATCACATCGCTTATTACGAAAGAAATCCAAAAAAACGGAACAGTTTCCATACTTAACTTCTATGATCGCAGGGCTCGACGCCTTCTGCCCGCACTACTGCTGGTCATCCTCGCATCCATCCCTTTTGCATGGATGTATCTACTCCCAGATCCATTTATTGATTATGCCAACTCTCTTATAGCGTCCCTATCTTTTGGCTCTAATTTTTACTGGAATTTTAGCTTGCAGCAATACGGAGCAGAATCTGGTCTGCTAAAGCCTTTTTTACACACATGGTCTCTGGCGGTTGAAGAGCAGTACTACATTGTATTTCCACTCGTTTTGCTCGCGATTTATAGATGGTTTAAATCATATTTGGTCGCTCTATTATCGGCAGGGCTACTACTAAGCCTCATATTTGCCGAGTGGATGACACAACAAAACGCTTCATTCTCATTTTACATGCTACCAAGTCGTGTATGGGAACTGTTAATGGGCGGACTTCTGGTCCAAATCCTTCACATTCACCCACAAGAAAACAATAAAGCGTGGCTAAACAGCAGCATGCCCACTCTTGGCCTCAGTCTTATCATCTACTCAATAATTTTTATTGATTACAATCATGCTAGGCACCCCGGTTTTATCACCTTACTACCCGTAATAGGAACGGTGCTGATCATTTGGTTTTCGAGCAAACAGAACCTCCTTACAAAAGTACTATCCAGCAAGCTCTTTGTTGGAATAGGGTTGATCTCGTACGCTCTGTATTTGTGGCACTACCCGATATTCGCTTTTGGTCGAATTATAAATCCACACACATCCTCTTGGGGAAAACTTGTATGGATCGCAATCACTTTCATCTTAGCCGGAGCAAGCTTTTTTGCTGTTGAACGCCCATTCAGGCGTTCAAAAACAATACCCAACAAAGTGTTTTATGGTGGGCTGATAGCCATCACCTTTATGACTATCTCATTTTCCGTTAGCGTCTTGTTGAATGATGGTTACAAAGAAAGGTGGGGGTATTTAAATGTCCTCAACATGCAATCGAAGCGGGTATGGGTTAAGAAAGAGGGTGAAAGATGCCACTTTGGCTCCGGAACCCCCATCCTCGCCGTTGATAAAAGCTGCCACTTTAAAAACAGCCTCGATGGGCAATCGCCAATAGTTGTCATAGGTGATAGCCATGCAGGTTCACTGGCCGACAGTATTAAAGCACTCGCTAAGTTTAACTCTCGTGACTTCATTCAAGTGACGGTAGCCGGGTGCTCCCATATTGCCGGGTTTAAACACAGTGGCGTTTGCGGCCAACGATCTAATGACCTATTAAATTATTTAAGCCAATTCAAAGAGCCTATCGTCATCTACAACTCTAGACTGCCTCTTTATATTGAGCTTGAAGGGTTCCACAACCCAGAGGGGTGGATAGAAGACAACTACAGACCAGCAAAGCCTGAATGGTTAGAGCGCACCAAACCAAGCCGTATATCAGCCTTAACCAAAGGTTTAACAAGTATAGCCAGTGCATCCCATAGCTTGACCATCATCTACCCCGTTCCAGAACAGGGGTTTCATGTGTATAAAAGGCTTGCGGCTATCACACCGAGCATCAAGTCTGAGGTAGATCTCCCAGACTTTTCTACAAACTACGAAACGTTCAAGGACCGAGCCAAAGATAGCTATGGCGCCCTGAACCAGATCGAATCACCTAACGTACTCAGGGTTCTTCCAGAAGCCATTTTCTGTAAAGAAAGTAATGGTCGCTGTACCGTCTCAGAGGGTGAGAGGATATATTTCGCAAGCGACAACCATGTTTCGCCTTTAGGCGCGGACCTCATCATTAGAGAGGTCGCCGCTGGTTTAGGCTTAGACACCCCACATTCATTTAGGGAGTAATACACTGGTAAGGCCCTCCCCCTATTATTTGTCATGCGGGGGTATATATTGGGGTACAACACAGGCCAGAAAATATAATCTTTAATAATATCAATTAGATAGGGATGTAAGTCGGTTGACCCCGGCTCCACCAATACAAAACCCCCAGTGCCGAAGGTGCTGGGGGTTTTTTATTGGCTGGCGTTCGGGGTTGATTTGGGCCCCCCGGGTTAAGCGCCAGGGATGGCGTGAAT
>Ga0209081_1000655_pt1 | contig 20950 bp, 15 predicted proteins | sample GOMGulsemesocosm_4_FD_184636 | JGI IMG/M metagenome (GOLD analysis project Ga0209081, IMG submission 184636) | Methane-oxidizing microbial communities from mesocosms in the Gulf of Mexico - GOM15B Gulf of Mexico (SPAdes) (version 2) | ecosystem: Environmental > Aquatic > Marine > Cold seeps... | reverse complement strand
TTTTGGTATTAATGTCGGGCGAGACTTTAAGTACATCTACTTTGAGGGGCAGGAGCAGTTGTTTGATCTGCAGGTTGATGCGGGTGAGAGCAACAACCTTTTACTGCAGCCGAGTATGCGGGACGTGGCGTTACACGAAAAAATAAAGGCGTATATCAGTAATAACCCCAGCGCTAAAAAGATGTATCGCTATAGGTTTCCAGAAGAAATTACCTACGATCAAACGTTTGAATACGCGGTTGCTGGTAAGGATCTTCCGTCTGCTATCGGTGTAATAAAAGAGGGTTCAACGTCACTCTACTCTACGGGTGTTGAAGGCCTGCTTTCTTATGGACCCTATGTGGCCTTGGAAGAAGGCCATTACCTCTTTGAACTCACCTACTCATTAAGGCCCAGCAAAGCCGAACAAAGCGCTAGTACCTATTCGTTAGGTTACTTGGAGAATGATCAGTGGCTTACCCTTAGTCGTGGTGATCTTGCTGTCGGAGAAAATAGAGCACTGTCTATTCCTGTGTCTGTTTCACCTGAGCATAAAAATAAGCCCATAGAACTGGGTACTAAATTTAAAGGCGGTGGCGAGTTAGAAATAATTAAATTGGAGATAAAAAAGATTAAAGCTTCATAGGGAGCCGTGTTTTGAAACTTGCTCTAGCCGCCTCACGGCTCCTCTGACAGAGGTACGTGAGGTGCTGTGAAGGCGGCGCTGACTTTACTGAATGCATAGACGAACACTAACGGTTTAGGGCGAATTGTGGTTCTCTCGAGGGCAGCATGGTGCGCAGCAGATCGGTGCTGGAAATAACGCCGACGACCCTGTTACAGTCTGTGACAAATACGCGATGGATATGATTTTCAACCAGCAGCAGAGCGACTTCGGCCTGGCTCCTGCTAATATCCACGCTAATAACATAGTCGTTCATGATTTGACGGACAGTACAGCTGCTCTGCGCCGTGTGGGTCCACTGTTTTAGGTCGTTATAGAGTGGTATTTCGACACCGACCGTATCACGGTAGCAGTCGAGCAGAGCGGCTTCTTTAACGGTTTCGCTGGCATTTTCAAACTTAAACACATCCGATACGCTGACCGCGCCTACCAGTTGCTGATTGGCATCCATCACTGGCGCGCCATTGATCGCATGTTCAATAAAGAACTGCGCTAAACGCTGGATCGACCAGCCTTCGTAAACACACAATAAATAATCGCTCATTAGCTCTTGGGCTGACAGCTCATAGGTGGCGGCGTCGTTCATAGCGTTCTCCAAAATCGGGTGTCGGTGGTATGTCGCATGATCGATGGCGGCACTCTTAAGCTATAGGCGTTAACCATGAGCACTGCAAATGAGCGGTGTCTAGCAGGCTGTTGAAATTCTATCTGCGTGGCCGCTGCGGCGTTAAAAACAGGCTCAAATGCTCATTTATTGCATATAAACTGCGCGTTCTCGCCTGCTTTTGCCTTGCATCGACTGCCTCGATAACGATTTTCAACAGCCTGCTAGGGGGGAGTAAAGTGTGAACAAGGCGGGGCGTGATTGAGGCTAATACGGCTATGCTCTACAACAGTTGGCGGACCTTTTCCTGCAGTGTCGGAGTCAGCTCTTCCTCAAACCACGGGTTTTTCTGTAGCCAGTGACGGTTGCGCGGTGAGGGGTGTGGCAGAGCCAGACGATGTTCATCGCTGGCCAGTTGCTCACGCCAATGCTGCACGCGTTCAGTGAGGTTTTTATGGGTATCCTCAAGGTAATAGCGTTGTGCATACTGACCAATGAGCAGCGTTAGCTGGATATTGGGCAGTAGTGCCAGCAGCGCTGAGTGCCACTGCGGCGCGCACTCTTTACGCGGTGGCAGATCGCCACTCTTGCCTTTGCCTGGGTAGCAAAATCCCATGGGCATGATGGCAACCTGTGAGGTGTCGTAAAACGCGTCGACGGATAACCCCAGCCACTGGCGCAGGCGTTCACCGGACGGATCATCCCAGGGAATGCCACTGGCGTGTACGCGGGTACCGGGTGCTTGTCCAATGATCAAAAGTTTTGCCTGTTGGTGTGCGCTCACTATAGGTCTTGGGCCCAGCGGAAGATGTGCAGCGCACAGTTGGCATTGGTTGATGTCCGTTAGAAGGTTTGTTAACGCCAGCGTAGGGGGCTTTGGTATCGCAGATTTCACTATTCTGCCGCATCACCAAAATGCACACGGCCTTGCTCGTCTACCCAGCGCACATAGTCGCGGCTGGCAGGTTTCCTAGGAGCCGACTCTTGCTTAAGCATGGGGGTGCCAAAGTCATCGTGCATGCTCTGCGTTCCCGCGATAAAGGGATCGGGTGTTTGATCTGGGTTGCTCATTAACGCCTTGAACAGCTTGGTTGTTTTGGGGTTCGTGAGCAGCGCGACAGGGTTGCCACTCTCCAGTTGTTGTTGTAATTCAGGGTCTTGGAGCAATAGCTGGATTTCAGGGTCGTGTCGCATGGCTTGGCTGCGTCGCCAGAGCGTCGAAAAGGTGTTGGCCAGTTGCTCATCACTGGCATCGGTGGGGTCAAATACGTGGCGCATATCGGGGTTGTTGAGCAGTCGTTGGTAATCCGGTAATTGTTGGATGGCTCGGGTATCACCGCTCATTAGGGCCCGCTGATTCACTTCGCTGTTGAGTAGTGACTGTAAGTCCTCACTGCGGCTTAAGCGTTTTAAACTGGCAATGGTGTCGCCAGGTTGCAGCATCAGGGTGGCCACTGCTTGAGCGATAATGTCCTCGCTGTCCATCTGCGCACTGACGCTTTTGGCCACGGCGATGGTGGTCTTGCTCATCACTTGATTCGCCAAACTGTCAGCGGGTTGACTAAGCTCCATGGGTTGGCCATCGCTGGTCGCGCCCTGAAATAGACCGATAAACCACATCAAAATAGTGGCTACCACAAACCCGGATACGGCGCCGACACCGCCGCCCCCGAGCTTTAGTGACCAGCGTTCAGGCAACCGGTTGGGCAGCAGTTTCAGCAACAGTCCGATGGCTAAGCTTACGAGCAAGCTGGCAATGATGAACAGGCCCATGGCGCTGCAAAGCATCACCACCAGTGGTGATGCTTTGGCGGCAACGCTTAGGTTTTCCCCCAGCCACTGTGCAAGATTGGGTGTAAATAGAAGAGACGCGCCATAACCGGCGATCAGCGCCAATATACGTCCACAAGCCTTAATAAAACCGGCTTGAAAGCCGCGAAAAGCAAAAAAAACAATACAACCGATAAGGAGAGTGCTGGCTAAGTCCATGCTGGGTCTCTGTGCTGGGAACATACAAAGGAATCTATCTGAATATCAGTATGGCAGGCACGTTCACCATTGTGGAGCCTGTCGAGTGTCACTGTGTCCATTGAGGCGTTACCTGCACAGCTAATTAGTGACGAGATTGACCTTCTCTGGTGGGACAAATACCGAGCATATTGGTACTATGCGCGCCTAATTTATTACCCGTGCGCTTCGGTTTGTAAAACGGCGTCGATACTGACCAAAGCGGTCGTATTGGCTGACCTTATCATCCGTTTACAACACCACATGGCTCACTCACATTTCGGGATCTCCGCATGTCCAACATTAGCAACGCTCCACTGTTCGAACTAGAACACAATGACGCCTTTATTGGTCGTCACATTGGCCCAGACAGTGAGCAGGTTGCGGCCATGTTGGCTGAGCTGGGGGTGGATTCGGTTGCCGAGCTGATTAAGAAGACCGTGCCCGCGGGCATCCGCAAGCGTGATGATCTCAACCTCGACACCGCCATCAGCGAGCACCAAGCGCTGGCGGAGTTGAAAGCCATTGCGGAAAAGAACCAGATTTTTAAAACCTATCTAGGCATGGGTTACCACGACACTATTGTTCCTAACGTGGTGCTGAGGAATGTATTGGAAAACCCAGGCTGGTATACGGCCTATACCCCCTACCAGCCAGAGATTGCCCAGGGCCGCTTGGAAGGTCTGCTGAACTTCCAGCAGATGGTCATCGATCTGACGGGCATGGATATGGCCAACGCCTCCATGCTGGATGAAGGTACTGCCGCGGCAGAAGCCATGGCCATGTGTAAGCGGCAGATGAAGAAGAACAAATCAAACGCCTTCTTCGTAGACGAAGCAACTCATCCGCAGACCATTGCGGTGGTTAAAACCCGCGCTGAGCACTTCGGTTTTGAGATCATAGTGGCGGCGCCAGAAGCGCTGGCCGAGCACGAGTATTTTGGTGCGCTGCTGCAATACCCAGGTACTTCTGGTCAAGTGCGTGACCTCACGCCGTTTATTGAAGCCGCCCACGGTAAGGGCGCGTTAGTGACGGTCGCCGCCGACATCATGAGTCTGGTGTTGTTAAACAGCCCAGGTTCCATGGGCGCCGATGTGGTCGTGGGTACCAACCAACGCTTCGGTGTGCCAATGGGCTTTGGTGGCCCGCACGCCGCTTTCTTTGCTTTCCGCGATAAGTTCAAGCGCTCGGCGCCGGGCCGTATTATTGGTGTTTCTATCGACGCCAACGGCAAGCAAGCATTGCGCATGGCCATGCAGACCCGTGAGCAGCACATTCGTCGCGAGAAGGCGAACTCCAATATCTGTACCTCACAGGTGCTGTTGGCGGTCATGAGTGTGTTCTACGCCATCTACCATGGACCGGTCGGCCTCAAGCGCATTGCTACGCGCATTCATCGCTTAACCGGCCTGCTGGCCGAAGGCCTGAAAGAGAGCGGCTTGGACCTGGTTCACGACACCTACTTCGACACCCTAGCCGTGCAGGTCGACGACCAGCAGGCTGAAATTTTTCAGCGCGCAGTGGATGCCGGCATTAACCTGCGCAAGTTGGGAGAGGGTGTGTTGGCGGTCGCGCTCAATGAAACCACCACGCAGGATGACGTCGAGCAGTTGCTCAGCGTTTTCAGTGGCATTGCCGTTGATGAGAGCGATATTGATCTGGATTCGCTGGACAACGAATTGGTGCTGGGTTCACTGGGTATTCCGTATGAGCTAGAGCGCACGGACGCGATCCTGACGCACCCGGTGTTTAACAGCTACCACTCAGAAACAGAAATGCTGCGTTACCTCAAGCGTTTGGAGTCGCGCGATATTGCGCTGAACCACTCGATGATCCCGCTGGGTTCCTGCACCATGAAACTCAACGCCACCGCCGAAATGATTCCGGTGACCTGGCCCGAGTTTGGCCGCATGCACCCGTTTGCGCCGATGGATCAAGCGGCGGGTTACAGTCAGCTGTTTGACGAACTACAGGACATGCTGGCGGCGTGTACCGGTTACGATGCCGTCAGCCTACAGCCCAACGCCGGCTCGCAGGGTGAATACGCCGGCCTGATCGCGATCAAGAAATATCATGAAAGCCGCGGCGAGTTTGAACGCAACATCTGCCTGATTCCCTCTTCGGCGCACGGCACCAACCCCGCGTCGGCACAGATGGTGGGCATGAAGGTTGTTGTGGTTAATTGCGACAACAAAGGCAACGTCGACCTCGAAGACCTTAAAGCAAAAATTGAACAATACGGCGAGCAGATCGCCTGCATCATGGTCACCTATCCATCGACCCACGGTGTGTTTGAAGAGGGCATCACCGAACTGTGTGAGCGCATTCACGAGGTGGGTGGTCAGGTTTACATTGATGGTGCCAACATGAACGCGCTGGTGGGCGTGGCCGCACCAGGCAAGTTTGGTGGCGATGTATCGCATCTCAACCTACACAAAACTTTTTGTATTCCACACGGTGGCGGTGGTCCAGGTATGGGGCCTATCGGCGTTGGTACACACCTTGCGCCTTTCTTGCCGTCTAACCCTGTACAGCCTGTTCCGGCCCATGACCTAGGCGAAGATTCTGACGGCGATGCAGCAACAACCGCCATGCTTGACCTTGCCAACGGCACCATTTCATCGGCGCCTTGGGGGTCGGCCTCTATCCTGCCGATCAGTTGGATGTACATAAAAATGATGGGCCGTCAGGGCATGAAGCAGGCAACCGAATACGCCATGCTCAACGCCAACTACGTGGCCAAAAAGCTGAGTGATGCCTACCCAATTCTCTACACTGGCAGCAACGGTTTTATCGCCCACGAGTGCCTGTTGGATTTGTCGGCTATTAAAGCCAGCAGCGGCATCGTCGAAGAAGACATCGCCAAACGTTTGATGGACTTTGGTTTCCACGCGCCGACCATGAGCTTCCCGGTGGCGAGCACCTTGATGATCGAACCGACCGAATCGGAATCCAAAGCCGAGCTGGATAAATTTATCGAAGCCATGCTCATCATCCGAGAAGAGATCAACGACGTTGCCAGCGGCAAGTACACGGTGGAAGACAACCCGCTGCACAACGCGCCGCACACCCAGGACGATGTCATGGTGGACGACTGGAACCACAGTTATTCACGCGAAGTTGCAGGCCGTCCAGCCCGCTGGCTAAAGAGCCACAAGGTATGGCCAACGGTGAACCGCATCGACAATGTCTATGGCGACCGTAATCTGGTGTGCAGCTGCCCGGCGATTGACGACTACCGCGATTGATCTGAACCTTCGCCGCTTTAGTCGAAAGAATGGGCTTGCTGAGAAATCAGCAGGCCTATTTTTTTAGATTAATTTTTTACACAGCGAGTGGTGTGTTTTTATCTCTTGAGTCGGCATTGGTGAGAATATTAATTTGGTGATGCTGGACTTGGGTAAACGGAGCTGATGGCGCGCCAACGGTAGGTGGACTTGTTCACCCCTACAAGGCTGCTAGCCACATAGTCATAACTATAACGATAACCACTGCAGTGGCGATTATATTGATGTGCATCAATGGCTGTTTAACCGAGCCGAATTAAACTCTTGGTTTATTGATTGCGGCCAGGTCTATTCGATAGCGTTCGTTTGTATACTTATCCGATGCGCCGTAATCAAAGCCAACTATCCGTTTAATGACACAGGAGATAACGTTGTGGCCGGGGAATTCAAAATTGCGCAACATCATATAGGTGAAGCGATAGAAGCGGCGAGAGCTGAAAAAAGCATGTCGGAAGAGGCCATGAGTAGAGCGCTTCTTACTGAGTTGTTGGGAATCCTTAGTAAGCAACATTCACCCGCTGAGCTCAAAGAAATGATAGATTACCAGCTTGAAAACATCTCAAGTGATAGTTTCGTGGTGACCCGCGGTTGTTAAGGAGTATCAGATTCCTTAACGAACATGATTAAGCTATTACTTTGTTTTTTTTATATTTCTATTGTTGATCGCCGGATAAGAAAGTGGTGCTTATGACCAACGCCGCACCGCGGCCACAAAAGGACTGGTTTCATGCGGCGTTTCTGCACATGCTGTGCGTTATCAGTTGAGTTTTTATCATGAAAGAAATATTTGAATTGATGGCCTCGTATAATCAGTTGATGAATAAAAACATCTACGGCGCGGCTTGCGCATTGAGTGAGGCTGATCTAGTTGGTGATCGAGGGGCATTCTTTGGCTCGGTATTAGGCACCCTGAATCATATCCTCGTAGGCGACATTATTTGGCTAAAACGCTTTGCAAAGCACCCAGTAGCTTTTAGCTCGCTTGACTACGTTCGATCATTAGATACTCCAGCCTCCCTTGATACGACCTTGTGTTCAACGTTAAGCGCCTTGGCCGAAGCAAGGTATGTAATGGACGATGTGATCGTGCGGTTTACCTCCGAGCTTACCGATGAGGTTCTGAGCAGTTCATTAACCTACTGCAATACGAAAGGCATCAAGGCCACTAAAAACGTTGGCTCCCTTGTGCAGCATCTCTTTAATCACCAAACACATCACCGTGGGCAGGTATCGACGCTGCTGAACCAATCGGCTGTGAATGTTGGTGTTACAGATTTACTGATGAGCATTGCCGACGAATAAGAAAAACCAAAAGTGTTCGCGCCGCGGTTTAAACACAGCGGTAAGATCATTGACAATATGGCCGAAATTAATTGCCTGCCTGTGTCCTTTAGCGTTGAACGTCTCTTTGCCTCGCCAGCTAAGATAAATCCTTCCGGTAGGTTAACGGCGTCACGCCGGTCCAGCTTTTAAACGCGCGAATAAACGAGCTGGCTTCAGAAAATCCCGTCTTAAACGCAATTTCCTCAATTGAAATTTTTTGCTTCGATAAATGGTAGATCGCTACGTCGCGGCGCAGTTGTGATTTTAAGTCGCTGTAACTCAACCCTTCATCATTCAATAGGCGTCGCAGGTGTTTGGCGTTCAGCTCTAGTTTTTCGGCTATTGCGGCAAAGGTGGGCAGCTGGCTCAGGTCATCGCCAATGGTGTCTTTTATTCGCTGCGTCCAGCTCTTTTGTAGATAGGCGTTGACCACCGTGTTGTAGAGTGGCTTGCGAAGAAATTCGGCGAGGCTGTCGGCGCTTTGTTTGACGGTTTTCTCGAGCAGTTTACGTTCAAAGACAATTCGACAACTGGATGCGTGAAATACAACCTCGGCGCCGGGGAACATCGGTCTGTATTCGCCGCTGTGCTGTGGCTCGGGGTAGGGTAGGCATACTTGCCCAATGGCTAAATTAGACTGGGTCAGCCAGCACAATTTACGGTGCAGGCTAAACATGAACAGCTCGTAGGCATAGGGCTCCAGTGTTTGTTTGTCCTCCGCCAGCGGGTTGATTTCTACGGTGGCCAGATCGCCACTGATCAGCAGTTTGGGCTGCAGGTTTTTTTCAAGGATGCTGTAAAACAAGCAGTAGCGTTTCAGTACCTGCCCCAACGTTTTACAGTGAATTAACCAGTGGCACAGGGCTGACCACTGGCCAATTTTGGTGGGCTGTTCGCAGTAGCCCAACATCTCATCTCCCATCTCCCGCATGGTCACCGATTGTAATTTAGCGTATTGCTCGGCGCTGACACGCGCCTGCTTTTCGTGCAGCAAACGCGGTGATATACGGCTGCGCCGCAGTAACCGATCCGTGTCGTAGCCCTGTTGCGCCGCATGTTTTAGCACCGCTTGCACAAAATAGAGGTGGATGGAGATGTCTTGCATATTTTCGGGTCTTCCGTCGTTTGACTCGTAGCTCTGTGTTTTTGCTCACGTCACCGCTGCTCTGGATTCGAGATCGCAGGGCTTTTGATTCAAGTAAATCTTAATGCTGCTGGTCTAAAATGTCTATTTTTGTCCACAACAATCATTGTTTAGCCCTATCTGGCAAGACAAAATGGATAAAACGTACATTATTTGTTTTCTCTTTATACTATTTGATAGGGCAGGGTTCTCTCCATGGCGCCAAACACCGCGTATATTTTTGATGCGATTCGCACCCCAAGGGGCAAGGGTAAAAAAGACGGTTCACTGCACGAGGTTAAATCCGTTGCGCTGGGCGCCGGTCTGCTCAAAGAGCTGCAGCAGCGCCACGATCTGGACACCAGTCAGGTGGATGACGTGGTGATGGGTTGTGTGTCGCCGGTCGGTGAGCAGGGTGGTGATGTCGCCAAGGCCATTGTGCAGTTCGCCGAGTGGGACGAGAGCGTGGCCGGTGTGCAACTCGACCGCTTCTGTGCGTCGGGTCTAGAGGCTGTGAATTTCGCCGCGATGAAAATTGCCTCAGGCTGGGAAGATCTGGTGGTGGCCGGTGGTGTCGAGTCCATGTCGCGCATTCCCATGGGCGCCGCCGGTGGCGCTTGGGTGAACGACCCTGAGGTCAGCATTCACAGTGGCGCTGTGCCCCAAGGCGTGGGCGCCGATACCATCGCAACACTCGAAGGTTGGAGCCGCGAAGACGTCGATGCCTTTGCGCTGGCATCACAGCAGCGTGCCCACAAGGCTCAAAGCAGCGGTTACTTTGACCGCTCGGTGGTGCCTGTAAAAGACATCAATGGCATCACGGTGCTGGCAAAAGACGAGTTCATTAAGCCCAAGTCGACCATGGATATTTTAGGCGGTTTGCGTCCATCTTTTGCAAACCTAGGCGCTATGGGTTTCGACGACTTGATGATGCGCAAGTACCCCCAGATTCCCGCTATTAACCACGTCCACACAGGTGGTAACTCCTCCGGCATTGTCGATGGTGCCTCGGCGGTATTGATCGGTTCCGCGCAGGCGGGCAAAGATTTAGGCTTGACGCCACGCGGGCGCATTGTTGCCACGGCGGTACTAGCCACTGACCCCACCATCATGTTGATTGGGCCAGGACCTGCGGCAAAAAAGGTCTTGGCCAAAGCCGGCATGACCACCGCCGACATAGACCTGTTTGAAATCAACGAAGCCTTCGCCTCGGTGGCGTTGCGCTTTATGAAGGACCTCGACATCTCCCACGAAGTAACCAACGTTAATGGCGGCGCGATTGCCATGGGTCACCCACTGGGTGCGACCGGCGCCATGTTGGTCAGCACCATGCTCGACGAACTCGAACGCCGCAATCTTAAACGCGCGTTGTTGGCTCTGTGCGTCGGTGGTGGTCAAGGCATTGCGACCATTATTGAGCGGGTTTAACAAGAGCTGAGCGGGTTTAACAAGAGCTGAGCGGGTTTAACAAGAGCTGAGCGGGTTTAACGCAGCTGGTGGTTTAGCAACAGCTGAGTGGGTTTGAGCGGCTAGGTGTGCTTGAGCAAGATAAATAGGTTTGTGCGGAAACAATAATCGGCACAAATCGATACAAGGTAAGTGATGATGAGCGAGACAATACACGGCTTTATCTACGACAAAGACAGCGACGGCATAGTGACCATTACCATGGATATGCATGGCCCCGTCAATGCTATGAACGAGCAGTACCGCCAAGCGATGCGAGTCCTTCCCGCTAAGTTGGAGGCCGAAGCCGGTCTCACGGGGGTGATCATCGCGTCGGCCAAGAGCACCTATTTTGCCGGTGGCGATTTAAAAGAATTGTCCTGCGTGCCTAAGGGTGAGGAAGAAGGTCAGTTCCGCATGATCGAGGATAAGGTCAAAGCACCTTTGCGTCGTATAGAAAAACTCAATGTACCGGTAGTGGCCGCCATCAATGGTGCGGCACTGGGCGGTGGCTGTGAGATTACTCTGGCCTGTAACCGACGCATCGCGATCAACAGCCCCAAGGTTGTTATAGGTATGCCGGAAGTGACACTGGGTTTGCTGCCTGGCGGCGGTGGCGTGGTGCGCTCCATTCACATGTTGGGCCTGAAGAAAGCGCTGCCGCTTTTGCTCGAAGGCACCAAGCTAAGAGCCGCCCAGGCGCTGGAAGCCGGTTTGGTTGATGAGCTGGTTGAATCGGCTGATGAGCTGCTGCCAGCCGCGAAAACGTGGATTAAAGCCAATCCAGAAGCTTCGGTTCAGCCTTGGGATATTAAAGGTCACAAGATTCCGGGTGGCGATGTCTGGAGTCCATCCATCACTGGCTTGCTGTCGGTTTCTCCGGCGCTGACCTTCAAGAAAACCCGCGGCCTGTTGCCCGCCCCTGAACGTATTCTCGCCGTCGCCGGTGACACGGTGGTGGTCGATTTTGAAACCGCGTTGCGTATTGAATCGCGCGGTCTGGCGTATTTGATCACCACACCCGAAGCCAAAAACATTATTACCGCCAGCTTCTTCCAGCTCAACAGCATCAACAGTGGCGCCAGTCGTCCAAAGTCTGTCGAGAAATCGAAGGTGAAGAAAGTCGGCATACTCGGCGCTGGCATGATGGGCCAGGGCATTGCGTATGCCTCAGCCGTTGTTGGCATCGAAGTGGTGTTAAAAGACATCAGCTTAGAAGCCGCTGAAAAAGGCAAGGCCTACACCGCCAAATTGATGGATAAGCAAATCAAGCGCGGCCGTAAAACCGAAGCCGATAAAGTGGCGACGCTGGCGCTGATTACCGCGACTGAAGATTACGCCACGCTACAGGGCTGTGATCTGATTATCGAAGCGGTGTTCGAGAACATCGAGCTCAAAGCCAAGGTAACGCAAGAAGCGCAGGTCCACTTGGCCGCCGGCGGTGTGTTCGCCACCAATACCTCGACCCTGCCGATTACACAATTGTCTGAAGCCAGCAGCAACACCGATAATTATGTGGGTATTCACTTCTTCTCGCCGGTCGACAAGATGCCGCTGATCGAAATTATCTGTGGCGACAACACCAGTGACTACGCTCTGGCGAAAGCCTTTGATTACGCTCGTCAGATCCGCAAGACCCCTATTATCGTCAATGACTCGTTGGGTTTCTTTACCTCACGGGTGTTTGGCACGTTTATGGACGAAGGCGCACGCCTATTGGTCGAAGGTCTCGACCCGATACTGATCGACGCTCTGGGTAAACAGGTGGGTATGCCGGTTGGTCCGTTAACCGTGCAGGATGAAGTCAGCCAAGAGTTGACCCGCAAGGTGGCTGAAACACACAGGCAGATGGGCGTCGCCAATAGCTTGGGAGACAACAGCTGCAACGCCGCCGTGTCGGAAAAACTGATCGGCGAATTTGGTCGCGGTGGTCGCCATCACGGCGGTGGTTACTATGAATACGCCGCCGATGGCAGCAAGCAGGTTTGGCCAAAGTTGTATGAGCTGTATCACAAACCTGATGTGAGCATGCCGCATGCCGACGTTAAAGATCGCATTCTTTTCCGCCAAATTATCGAGAGCCTTAAATGTCTACAGGAAGGTGTTTTGCGCTCGGTGGCCGACGGTAACATCGGCTCATTGATGGGCATTGGTGCGCCGACCTGGACCGGTGGTTTCCTACAGGTGGTGAACACCTATGAGTACCAAGGTGTGATCGGCCTGCAGGCGTTTCTCAATCGCGCAAAGGAACTGGCTGACTTGTACGGCGAACGTTTTGTGGCGCCCGAGATAGTGCAGGAAAAACTGTCCGCTGGCCAAACTTTTGAATAAACCGTTTTTATTAGGCCATAACCGATTATGTTGAAACGTGAATTCACAGAAGATCAAACTCTATTTCGTGATGCCTACCGTAAGTTCTTACAGCAGGAAATTGTGCCCAACATGGAGCAGTGGCGCGATCAGGGCATTGTCGATCGCGAGGCTTTCTTAAAAGCCGGTGCCCAGGGTTTTTTAATGATCTGGCCAGACGAGCAGTACGGCGGACTGGGCGATGAGGATTTTCGCTTTGAACAAATCATCATCGAAGAAAACCAGTACGCCTTGACCGCCGATTGGAACTGTACTTTGCACAGCCGTTTGGTGGGGCCCTATTTAAAGCGCTTCGCCAGTGAGGAGCAGAAACAGCGCTTTTTACCCAAGTGCGTTACCGGTGAAACCATCTTGGGCATCGCCATGACCGAGCCGGACGCGGGCAGTGATTTGGCCGGCATGCGGGCCACGGCGATTGACCAAGGTGACCATTATTTGTTGAACGGCAACAAGACCTATATCTCCAACGGCATCAACGCAGATGTGGTGATAGTGGCGGCTAAGACGGACCCAGAAAACAATCCACGACATATTGGTTTGTTTATTGTCGAGCGTGGTTTTGAGGGTTTTGAACGCGGCGCCATGTTGAAAAAAATGGGCCAGAAAGGACAGGATACCGCCGAGCTATTTTTCCAGAACGTCAAAGTGCCCAAAGAAAACGTGCTGGGTGATCCAAGCAAAGGTTTACCCTACTTGATGGAAGGCCTGGCCGAGGAACGTTTGATCGCCGCGGTGGAATGTTTAGCCGCCGCGCAAAAGGCCTTTGATATTACGTTGGAATTCACCAAACAGCGTAAGATGTTTAAGAAGATATTGGGTGATTTTCAAAATACCCAATTCAAACTTTCGGACCTGCGCGCCGAGCTGGACATGCAACAGGTCTATGTCGATCAGTGTGTCAAAGCGCTCGGCAGCGATGCCTTGACGGCCGTGGATGCGGCCAAGGCGAAGTTGCTGACCAGCGAACTGTTGTGTCGCGTTGTCGACGAAGGCGTGCAGTTGCACGGCGGCGCTGGCTATATGGACGAGTACCCGATTTGCCGTATGTACACCGACGCGAGGGTGACGCGCATTTACGCGGGCACCTCGGAGGTGATGAAACTGATTATCGGGCGTGACTTATATCAAGGTGATGCCGTCGCGTTTATCGATCGCGATCTCGCTTAAAGAACGAATAGAGCGGCATGGCGTTATCCAAACGGCAGGTCAAAAAATTAAAATAGAATTTACGAGGAAAGACACATGGATATTAAAGGAAAAACAGCCGTTGTAACCGGTGGCGCTTCAGGTCTCGGTCAGGCCACGGTAGAGCGTTACGCCGCCGATGGTGGCAACGTGGCTATTTTCGATTTGAACGAAGAAGCGGGCAAGGCACTGGCACAAGAGCTAGGCGACAAGGTCGCTTACTTTAACGTCAATGTGGCCGATGAGGCCTCGGTACAAGCAGGTATTGATGCGGTTGTTGAACAGTTTGGTGCGCTGCACATAGTCAACAACTTTGCCGGTATTGGTCCTGCCTGTAAAACCTATGGCAAGAAAGGTCCGCACCCGATTGACCTGTACATGAAGGTGGTGATGGTCAATCAGGTGGGCACGTTTAACGTGGCGCGTCTGGCGGCTGAAAAAATGGCGGCCAATGAACCCGTCAATGAGGACGGCGCCCGTGGTGTGATCATCAATACCGCGTCGGTTGCGGCCTACGAAGGTCAGATTGGTCAGGTGGCTTACAGTGCAACCAAGGGTGCAATTGTGGGCATGACCTTGCCTATGGCGCGCGAGTTAGCGGTCTACGGCATTCGTGTCAACACCATTGTACCAGGGCTTATTCACACCCCGCTGTTCGACACTATTGAAGAGTCTTACTACAAGGCGCTGGAAGCCTCAACGGTTTACCCGCACCGCCTGGGCAAGACCAGCGAGATCGCCAAGTTGTCGGCGCACATTGTCGATAATGATTACATCAATGGTGAGTGTATCCGTATGGACGCCGCTGTGCGCATGCAGCCGAAATGATCACGGTCTCTCTATGTGGCGTGCTTGCACGTTGCATTTGATGGTCAGCTTTGCTGGCCTTTTTTATTTTAGAGTGAGGATTTACCGTGAGTGTACTCAGTGGTTACACGGTTGTTGAGTTGGGTGGCCTAGGCCCCTGTCCAATGGCCGGCATGCTCTTGGCCGATATGGGCGCCGAGGTTATTCGGGTCGAGCGCAGCCCCAAACGCGACCCGATGTACCGCAAAGACATGAGCGCTCGCGGAAAAAAATCCATTGTCCTGAATATCAAAACCGACGAGGGCCGTGAGGCCCTGCTGAAGTTAGTGGAAAGCGCCGATGTGCTGCTGGAAGGTTACCGCCCAGGGGTGGCGGAAAAGTTGGGCATAGGCCCCGATGACTGTCAGGCCCGCAACCCTAAATTGGTGTATGGCCGCATGACCGGTTGGGGGCAGACGGGGCCGCTGGCACAAACCGCCGGTCACGACATGAACTACATCGCCATCACCGGCGCCTTGCATGCGATTGGTCGCCCAGGGGAAAAACCCGCTGTGCCGCTTAATCTCATTGGCGACTTTGGTGGCGGCACGATGTTTTTAGTGACCGGCGTGTTGGGCGCGCTGCTCGAAGCGCAGGGCTCGAACAAGGGGCAGGTGGTGGATGCGGCCATGGTCGACGGCACCGCCAACCTCATGTGGATGTGCCACAGCTTTGCCGCGTCTGGCCATTGGGATAGCGGCGATCGTGGCGTTAACCTGCTCGATGGCGGCGCTTTCTTTTACGACACCTACGAAACCAGCGATGGAAAGTTTATTGCCCTCGGTCCGATTGAACCGCAGTTCTACGCCGAACTGGTCAACCGAGCGGGTTTGGATGCAGAGCAATTCAGTGTCGCCAAACAGTACGACACCAGCACTTGGGCCGATAACGCCGCTGAATTTACCGCGCTGTTTAAAAGTAAAACCCGCGCGCAATGGTGTGAGTTGTTGGAGGGCAGCGACGCCTGTTTTGCGCCGATTTTAAGCTTGGAGGAGGCGCCGCGACACCCCCACAACCTTGCTCGCGAGGCCTATGTGGAAGTGGACGGTTATCAACAGCCAGCGCCTGCCCCGCGTTTTAGTCGAACCCCCTCACAGGTTGAGCACGGGCAACATGATCCAGGCAGCGATACAGCGGCAGTACTAACCGAGCTGGGTTACAGCGCTGAGTACATTGAAGAGTTAAAAACACTGGGCGCGGTGGCATAGGGGTTTTTAACAAACAGCCTTAAAGATCAATTTTCCCGCTCAGCGCGTTCAGCGATAGGTATGAATGACGCGGCGGATGAAAGACTGTGGCTAACCATTAAAAAGATAAGGTAGAAAAATATGAGTGCATTTGAAACCGTCGATTTTCAAATCGATGAACAGGTAGCGATCATTACGCTTAACCGTCCTAAGGCGCGTAACTCCGTCACGGCACAAATGCGAGCTGATCTGTATCAAGCCGTGCGTAAAGCCAATAATGACAGAAGCGTAAGAGTTGTGATGATCGCCGGCGCCGGTAAGGGTTTTTGTGCGGGCGCCGATCTGGTGGAAAAGTACCCAGACAGCGAAGAAGAAGGTTTTATCACTCAGCAGCTGCGCACCGAGTACCACCCGATCTTATCGAGCATTACCGAGTCCAGCAAACCTTACGTCTGTGCGGTTAATGGTGCGGCGGCCGGTATTGGCGGTGCGCTGGCGATGGCCTGTGATCTGGTGGTTATGGCTGAGGATGCATTTTTGTACTCAGCTTTTGGCGCCATCGGCTTGATTCCCGACGGCGGCAGCCACTGGTTTTTGTCTAAGTTTTTGGGCAGTAAAAAAGCCTTTGAAATGATTGCTGAATCCCAGCGTTTAAGCGCCGTTCAGTGTGAGCAGTTGGGCATGGTTAACCGCGTGGTGGCACCTGCGCAGCTGCACGATGAAACGCTCACCTGGGCCAAGTCACTGACTAAACAGGCGCCCTTGACCCTGCGTTACAGTAAGCAATTATTGCGTGAAGCTCAGACCCTGAGCTTGGCTGAAACGATGGACAGAGAAGCGCAGCTGCAGGATATTCCCTACCGCAGTGAAGATTTCCAAGAGGGCGGTCGCGCCTTTTTTGAAAAGCGTGCCCCGCTGTTTACTGGTCAATAGAGCCAGCGTCGAGGCACAGTAAAGTCATTGTTACTCGCCCCAAAAAGAGTAGAGTCGCGAGTAGAAAGTCAGCAGACTCTAACGTTACGGGCTATGAAAAAGAGCAGTTATTATGAGCAGTCAAACATCCGAGTTGTTACCGCTAGACCTGAGCACGCTGCACTCGCTGCAGGGGAAAACCGCACTGGTGACCGGCGCTTCCAGCGGCCTCGGTGAATTCTTCGCCAAGGTGCTGTCCCAGGCCGGGGCTGAGGTGATTGTCGCGGCGCGGCGCACCGAGAAACTGGAAAACCTCGTGGCTCAGATTCAGCAGGCGGGAGGCAAGGCCCACTCTGTCGCCCTGGACGTGGCCAGCGCAGACAGTGTCGTCAGTGCCTTTGCGCAAATTGATGAGATGGTCAGCTCGCTGGATATCGTTGTTAACAACGCCGGCATCAGTACGCCACCGGCAAAATTTGTCGATCAGGACGAAAGCGATTGGAGCCGACTGCTCGACACCAACCTTTCAGGGGCTTGGCGGGTGGCGCAACAGGCGGCCAAGCGTATGCGCGCGGCGGGCAAGGGTTCTATCGTCAATACCGGCTCCATCTACAGCCTGACCACCGGTATACTCAAGACGGATTACAACGTCTCTAAGGTGGCGCTCGCCCAGCTGACCAAGAACATGGCGCTGGAGCTGGCACGCTCAGGTGTGCGGGTTAACGCTTTGTGTCCAGGCTACTTTGCCTCGGCCATCAATGCCGACGTCTTCGATACCGAAGCGGGGCAGGTCTACATCAAGGGCCTCGTGCCTCAGCGCTTGGGCCAATACCCAGAGCTGGTGGGGCCCTTGTTGCTCTTGGTGAGTGATGCGGGTTCGTTTATCAACGGCATTGACCTGCCGGTTGATGGCGGCTCAGTGTTGGCACCTGTCTGATCAACAAGAGCGGCAGAGGGTTGGAAGCCGTCGCAGAAACAGTGCAGCCGACAGAGAAATTAAAACTGAAAAAACACAGATAAAGCCACAATCGATGAAGCAGGAACTAACGCTATGAAAACACGTATTACGGAAATGTTAGGCATCAAATACCCCATCGTTCAGGGCGGTATGATGTGGGTAGGCCGTGCCGAATTGGCCTCGGCGGTTTCTAACGCGGGTGGTCTGGGTATTTTGACGGCCCTCACACAGCCGACGCCCGAAGCCCTGGCGGAGGAAATCAAACGCTGTCGCAGCATGACCGACAAACCCTTCGGCGTTAACCTCACCATCCTGCCGACGATCAAGCCACCACCCTACGCGCAATACATACAGGTCATCATCGACAGCGGTGTGAAGGTAGTCGAGACAGCCGGTCGCAGCCCCGAGCCATTTATGCCCGCGCTGAAAGCCGCCGGTATTAAAGTTATCCACAAGTGCACCTCGGTGCGCCACGCCATTAAAGCCGAGAAGGTTGGTTGTGACGCCGTCAGTGTCGATGGTTTTGAGTGCGCCGGTCACCCAGGTGAAGACGACGTTACCAACCTTGTGTTGCTGCCTGCCGCCTTCGCAAAATTGACCATTCCAATGCTCGCTTCTGGCGGTATCGGCAACGGTGCACAGATGGCTGCAGCGCTGGCGCTGGGCGCCGAAGGCATCAACATGGGCAGTCGATTTGTTGCCACCCAGGAAGCGCCCGTGCATGAGAACATGAAGCAGGCGATGGTTGAGGCCGATGAGCGCCAGACCACTCTCATGTTCCGCACACTGGGTAACACGGCCCGTGTATTTAAGAACTCTATTGCTGAAGAAGTGGTGCGCATTGAAGCCCAGCCGGGCGATACCGATTTCGCTGATCTACAGCCGTTGGTTGCCGGTGCCCGTGGACGCGAACGCTGCATCGAAGCCGGTGATACTGAAGACGGTATTTGGTCGGTGGGTATGGTGGTGGGTTTGATCAACGACATCCCCACCTGTGACGAGCTGATTCAAACCATCGTGTCTGATGCCAAAGACGTGTTGAATAATCGTCTGATCGGTATGTTGCAAGACTAACTTGACTGAGTTTCCTGGTGCGCCCGCGCGCTAGGAGGCAGACTAAAAGACTCAGTCAACAGGCGCCGCTCTTCCTCCTATTCCACAATTCATGGATTGATAATGATGTTGAAATCTCACGCTCTGAGCAGCACGGTGCTGCTCAGTTTTACGCTGCTGGGCGGTTGTGTAAAACACGACGACCCGTCCCTGTCGCCGTCATCGAAGCTGGTGGATATGCCGAGCCAGGCCACACCTGAACATCTGTCCATTAATAAAAATCGCCAGGCACTTTTCGGCGATCTACACATACACACAGGGCTGTCCACCGACGCTTACGTGCTCGGTGTGCGCAGTGAACCCAACGACGTCTATGACTTTGCCAAGGGCAAGGTGATTGAACACGGCGCCGGCTACCCCATACAAATTTCTCGGCCCTTGGATTTTGCCGCGGTCACTGACCACGCTGAATACCTGGGTCAAGCCAGACAGGCCAACCTCGATATCCCCCTCAACCAGCAATCCTTATCCGAGCTGCTGAAAAATGGCAGCCTGTGGGAAATCACCCAATCCTGGTTTAACAGCAGCAATCAAATCCGCGAGAACGGATTCAGCCCCGGTGGTGAAGCGATCAACCCAGAGGTAAATAAAAGCGCCTGGCAGCTGACCATTGATGCCGCCGAGCATCACTACCAGCCGGGTCTGTTCACCACCTTTATCGGCTACGAGTGGTCGGGCAACGCCGGCGATATTACCGCGCACCTGCACCGCAACGTTATCTACCGTACCGATCAGGTCTCGGATCTGCCGTTTAGCTCCGTTGATGGAGAAAAGCCGGAACAGCTGTGGCAGTTTCTCGACGCGGAACAAAAACTTGGCCGCACCGCCATGTCTATCCCCCACAACGGCAACTTCAGTCGTGGTTATATGTACGCCAGTCAGGATTCCGACGGCCAACCATTAACAGCGGAGTACGCCGAGCTGCGCAGCCGCCTCGAACCCATCAGCGAAATTCTGCAGATCAAGGGCGCCTCGGAAACCCACCCGATGCTGTCGAGTGAAGATGAGTTCGCCGACTTTGAACTGCTCGGTGAATCGCTGTTTACCCAGAGCTCACTGCCGACCAGCTACAAGGGCAGCTACATGCGCGACGCCCTGCGCACCGGCATGGAGTTCTCCCACGCTGAGGGTTTTAACCCCTATAAGTTTGGTGTCATAGGCGCCAGTGACAGCCACAACGCCAACTCGCCCAGTGAAGAAAGCAACTACACAGGCAAACTGCCGATGCTCGATGGCAGCGCGGGGCTCAGAACCGGCGAGTCATTATTGGTACCCGACGGTATTAACCCGGTTACCCGCTGGAGCTCCGGCGGCCTGGCCGGTGTCTGGGCCGAGTCCAATAGCCGCGAGTCTATCTTCGACGCCATGCAGCGCAAGGAAACCTTCGCCACCTCCGGGCCGCGTATTTTGGTGCGTTTCTTCGCCGGTTGGGATTTTGACGCAGACTCACTGAACAACCCCAACCTCGTCAGCCACGCCTACGCCAACGGCGTGCCCATGGGCGGCAATCTGCTGGCGGCTTCAGGCGCTGATGCTACGAGCGCGACTAACGAGGCTGAGCCAAAAGCGCCCGGCTTTTTAATCCTCGCCAATAAAGATCCGCAGGGGGCCAACCTCGACCGTGTGCAAATCATCAAGGCCTGGGTTGATGCAGCTGGGGTCAGCCATGAGCAGGTGTTTGACATAGCGGCGGCCGACCAGCGTCAGCGCGACAGTGCGACCGGTAAGCTGCCCTCGGTGGGCAACACCGTGGACATAGCCGATGCCAGCTACAGCAACACCATCGGCGGCACCGACATAGCCGCTTTTTGGCAAGATCCTGAGTTTAAGGCCGAACAGCAAGCCTTCTACTATGTGCGGGTGTTAGAAATCCCCACCCCGCGCTGGTCGACCTATGACGCCAAGACCCTCGGCATCGAACCCAT
>Ga0209081_1000654_pt1 | contig 20966 bp, 9 predicted proteins | sample GOMGulsemesocosm_4_FD_184636 | JGI IMG/M metagenome (GOLD analysis project Ga0209081, IMG submission 184636) | Methane-oxidizing microbial communities from mesocosms in the Gulf of Mexico - GOM15B Gulf of Mexico (SPAdes) (version 2) | ecosystem: Environmental > Aquatic > Marine > Cold seeps... | reverse complement strand
TGTGGATTAATTGCCCGCGATATATTCATAAGTATGAGTTAAAAGAATTGTCTCATTATGTGCCAGGACAAAAACAAAAAACCCCGCTAGCAGGATGGAAGCGAGTTGATTTAATGCAAGATGTTTTAGCGCCTAAAGATCAAGGGAGGCCAGAAAAAGAGGGCGGTGTTATTAGTATTGAAGAGTGGATCGAGGATGTTCAAAAGGGAGAAGGGTAGTAAATATATTGCAACTTAGATAGCCGCGCTCTGTGGGCGGGGGTAAAAAAGCTTTGCGTAAAGGTCTGATCAAGAGTATCAAGTAGTTCCCGCAGTTTACGCTCAAGATACTTAAGTAAATATCTACATTATACCTATTGTGGCACCACATATTGCATTGACTAGAACCTATTCGTTTCTGATACAGGCGAACGAATATCAAGGGACTCAGTCAGTTTGATTTCTATAGCCTTCACTCTTTCTGTCTCCACCATGCGCTGCAAGCCTAGTTGCTCTTGAAATTAATTGACTAATCTTATGATGAAATTCACTGGTGCCATAAACCTCACCTCTCATTGTTGCTTCTGTATAACGGTAAAGCGTAAAAAGATAATTTTCACTATCTATTAGGCAGGACTTAAACCGACCCTCCCAGGTAGTACCAGTTCTCTTACGTGTTGCATTAAAAAAACGGACATATCGATTAGCCATCGTTTGCATAAACCGACTAAGCTGCCCTTTGTCCGTTGGGGTAATAAGAAGATGCAAGTGATTACTCATGATGACATAAGCATGCAGATGACAGTCAGATTTGGGTAATGCATGTGCAATATCTTCTTTGATCCGAATCATACCTTCTTCTGATTCAAAAATATTTTGTCTATTATTTCCCTGGTGCATAATATGCAAGGGTTAGTTGGGAGAAAGTGACGGTGTTTTTTAGTAAAAAAGAATATTTAAGTTGCTTTTTAAGGCAGTATCTGAGTCCTTTATTATCCAAAATTTCAACATTGAACAGCCCTGAATATTAGGTTACATTACTGTGACAGTAATAAAATTAATGGTGCTTATATGACATATTTACTAGAAAATTCTTTAGATGTACCTTTGCAAAATATTTTAAATGATATACAGAATAGAATAATGACAAAAACTTCTTATTTTGGAGTTAAAACTTTAAAGAATCCAATGGACTTTTGGGTTTATCGTGAAATAATTTTTAAACATAAGCCTGATGTCATTATAGAAATTGGAAATAATTGGGGTGGCAGTACTTTAGCACTCGCACATATTCAAGACATAATGCAACATGGACGTATAATTGGTGTTGACATTGATCATTCAAAAATTACAAATACTATTTCAGACCATCCACGCATAGAACTTATTGAAGAAGATGCAGTTAAAGCATTCTCAATAGTTGAGAAAATGATTCTTTCAGAAGAAAAAGTTTTGCTTATTGAGGATAGCGCTCATACATTTGAAAATACTTTGAATGTACTTAGGTTATATAGTACTTTTATTCATGCAGGTGATTATATAATCGTAGAAGATAGTATATGTCATCATGGATTAAAAGTTGGGCCGTCTCCAGGACCATATGAAGCAGTAGAGGCTTTTATTGATGAAAATAAAAGCTTTGAAATCGATAGAGATAAAGAATCATTTATTATTACTTGGAATCCAAAAGGATTTTTAAAAAAAGTGAAGGCTTCATAATATGCATGCATCATCTTTAGAAAATATGCAAAAAGCATACGAACGTTATGTAAAAACATCAATTAACTACACCGGAGATAAAATTAATGTCATAGATATCGGTGGAGCTAATGTAAATGGTAGCTATGCAGATATATTTTCTTCATCTTTATTTACTTATAGTGCTGTTGATATATATCCGGGTGACGCAGTTGATATTGTTCTAGAAAACCCTTATGTATTACCATTTGATGATAATGAAATAGATATTATTATTAGTGGACAAGCTTTCGAACATGTTGAATTCTTTTGGACACTTTTTGCAGAATTCGCAAGAGTAGCAAAGAAAGATGGATTGATTATTCTTATAGCACCTTCATCTGGCCCAATTCATAAATACCCAGTAGATTGTTATCGTTTTTACCCCGATGCATATTCAGCGTTAGCAAAAAATTCAGAAATAAATCTTATTGATGTATGGATGGATAATAGAGGCCCTTGGAAAGATTTAGTTGGTATATTTAGCAAGAGCGATAATATTAAAAAATACAATAAAGAAAAATCTGTCGATAGAGATATAGATTTTGGAATAAACCACTATGAAAAAGTAACTCAACCTGCATTTATTGACAATGATCACAATATGCCTGAAGTTGAGAAAATACAAGGAGTTTCTGGCTACTTAGGAATCTTAAAAAAATTACATGAAGTAATCAAGCCTCAACTGTATGTAGAAATAGGTGTAAGAAATGGAAACAGCTTAACTTTATCACATTGTTGCTCCATTGCTATAGATCCAATGCCGGGGGACACAATAGAGTTAAAAGACAATCAAGACTTATTTCGAATGAGTAGTGATGATTTCTTTGAGTTTCACTCTAGTGATATATTGAATGATAAAAGACTTGATTTAGCTTTCATTGATGGTATGCATCTTTTTGAATTTGTATTACGTGATTTTATTAATATAGAAAAATATTCTAAATCAACAAGCGTAATAGTAATAGATGACATTTATCCAAATCATTATAAACAGGCAAACAGAGAGCGTATTTCAAGAGTTTGGACCGGCGATGTCTGGAAAATAAAAGAATGTTTAGAAAAGTATAGACCCGATTTGAACATTATACCTTTAGATACGTCACCAACTGGCTTATTAATTATAACTGGATTAAAGCCAAAAAATAGGATTTTAGAAGAAAGATACAATCCTATTGTTCGTGAATTCAATCAAGCTGAATTGATTTCAAATGATAATAAAGTTATTTCAAGAGAAGGAGTTTTCCATCCAAATAATGAATTTTTATGGGAAGCATTAAAAAGCATTAATAAACATAATAAACATAATAAACAAGTAAGACAACTAAAGCTTAATGAAAAAGTAAAGCCAGATATATCAATAGTTGTGATTTCTTATAATATGTCAAGAGAACTTCCTCGTACATTGTATACATTGCAAGCTGAATATCAAAAAGATATAAATCAAGTGAAAGTTGAAATTATTGTTATAGATAATGGATCAACTCAACCAATCCTAATACCTAAAGAAATGCATAATGTTACGTTGATTAAAGTTCAGGAGCCAAATGTTTCTCCAGCAAAAGCAATTAATATTGGTATTGATCAAGCTGAAGGTAAAATGGTTGGGGTAATGATTGATGGTGCTAGAATGGCATCTCCTGGAATGTTAAAATATGCATTAGAAGCTTCAAAACTGTCTTCAAGGCCGATTGTTTCTACACTCGCTTTTCACTTAGGACATGTGGTTCAAATGACTAGCGTTGAATATGGATACAATCAAGAGATAGAAGACAAGCTTTTAAGCTCTGTACCTTGGCAAGACAATGGTTATAATCTATTTAATATTAGCGTTTTGGCTGGATCTAGTAAAAACGGATGGTTTAAACCTATAGCAGAGACAAATGCTTTATTTATGACAAAGCAGATGTGGAAAGAACTAGGGGGGTATGATGAAAACTTTAAAACTATGGGAGGAGGACTGGTGAATCTAGATACGTATATTAGAGCACAAGAATTACCTTCATCTGATTTTTATGTATTGCTTGGTGAAGGAACTTTTCATCAAGTACACGGTGGTATAGCGACTAATCAAAAAAGAGAAGATGCAAGCCCGAAAGTTTTTCATGATGAATATATAGCTATAAGAGGGAAAAAATTTAAAAAGTCAGAACGTGTACCAATGTACCTTGGAGGTTTTAATGCTTTTGTGACAGCCAATCAACTTTAGGTTTTATCTTGCATTCATTCACACACGGACATAAATAACCATCCACTAAAGACGGGAGGGCTAGTGCGCCACTGCGTGGCTCACTAAAGGTTTCGGGATACTCCCCACCAACATAAATTCACTTTACGGCTTTCGGGGTAAAATTACCACTTCTCAGGCCACGCTTCCCTATACTCATTTGTTGTAATTTTAATTGCCGGGTTAGTACCTTATGTATCTAACCCGACAATTAAAAAACTAACCTAATTTTTACTTACTTCAAGAGAGCTTAGTTTTATGTTAAGTTCTTCTATCATTTTTTGTTGCTCTAGAGTATATAAAGTTAGTTCTTCTATCTTTTTTAGTAGATTGATCTGCATTTTTGTAATATCGATACCATTTTTAGCTACGTCTGCTGCAGATGGAATATCTGGAAGATGTTCGTTTGTAGAAATAAATGATTTTAGATCTTTAAGTGGCATTAATTGGTAATTACTTTTAAAAACATAATCAGGGTGAACTTGACCACTTGCTGTTGTTGAAATTGGTCCGTTCACAACTAAACCAGTTGCATTAAATGTGGCATATATATTTGTTGAGTTGGTTTTTCCAGCTAATTGAATTTCATTATCCCCAAATACAATTTGCGATTTTACGGTATTAGATGAATCGATTGCTAAGAAACGTCGGTTATCACTACTACTTTTCATCCTTATCTGAACAGCGCCATTATCGGAGCTTTCAAATAGAGAAAGAGTTGTACCTTGATGACTTAAATGAAATGGCTGTTCTGGTGTACTTGTGCCAATCCCAACATTCCCACTACTAGCAACTGTCAAACGTGAAACGCCTCCAGTCGTTTGTACATCAAGCAAGCCATTAGGAATAAACCCATTACCAATATTAATCCCTACATTTGAATTAGGAGCAATTAATAAAGCATGATCGTTTGCATTTCCTGAGTGAGCCACATCTAATTGCCCATCTGGTGTCGAGGTCTCCAAGCCAACATCTCCATCAGCAGCAACATAAATACTGTTATTAGATGCGCCAGGCTGAATTTGAAAAGGGAGCGCGCTACCATGTGTTACATCACGAATAAAAAAATTAGCTTCATTCCCCGCCACATCCCATTCTTGCGCTGCAAAGCCTGAGCTACCATCTTGATTTAGACGAATTTTAGGGGTATTGCCATCTTTAATCTCAAGTTGAACCACTGGTGCTGAGGTACCAAGCCCAACATATCCACTGGGTGCAACATAAAGGGAGTTGTTAGGCGCGCCTTGAATAATTGAAAAAGGTGTACGACCAGTATCTACATTATTTATAGCAAAGTGATTTTGCCCTCCATTTACAGAGTCATTAATCTCTATTTCCCAGTCACCAGTAGGAAAACTAGAGGATGAACTAGTATCTATAAATTTAATTCTTAGATTATTTTCTTTAAGTCTTAACGTATCAAAGCCAAACGATTCACCATTAACACAATCGAGCCCAAAACATCCACTACCGACAACAACTAAGTCATCTTGAATTTTCTGGTCTGCATGAGCAATAACGCTAGTTAGCGCTAACGATGAGCTTAATATTATTATGAATTTATTCATTTTTTCACCTTTTTTGGTTTTTCTACTTCGTCAGCATTCATTAGCTCACCATTACCAATGACAAAATATCCAGATTGAACTTGCCTATGTTTTGGTATTTTACCTTGATTTTTCAGATGTCTTACTTCGCCTTTTGCATCTTGTCCTCCTGCTGCTTTACGTATAGCTTTTAGCTCATCTTTTATTGAAGGATCTAACGAAGGGTTAACAACTAATTCATAACGATATCTTCCATCTTCTAAATAGTCTACGGCAGGTTCTTCGGTACTTGTTGTCGTTGTAGAAAACTCTTCGGAGCTTAAGCTTAAGGTAATGCTTTCATAATGAACATTGGGATCTATAACCCAATAAACAGTGTTTCCAACGATATTGACTGTGGCAAAATTATTTTTACCAGCCCAGCAGAGGGAGCTAAAAAAAATACTAGCTATCACAAGCAAAACCGAGAAAGAATAGCGAGATTTATATTTCATGATTCTATTTCCTTAACTTTAAAAAATAACGTTACCATAAAAAATTAGTTATTTGAAGAAATCTGTATTTTATTCTCATGTTGGCTAATTGTATAAGATGTATTAACAGGTACATTTTTAAAATTCATTTCATCTCCATTTGGCCACTCTACAGTGACCGCTGCTTTTTTATAGATACCTAGTCCAAAATGTTGCTGTTTAGGATGCATAGTTAAATATCCAGAGCTACTATGAATTTCACGCCAAACTTGTAGCCCACCCTCTGTGCTTACAATAATTTTTGCACCAATTGCATCACGATTAGTGTGTTTATCTGGGCTACCAATCAGTTTTATTTTAAGCCAGTTTCCATCCAGTAAATTCGTGTTATTACGATAAAAAACAGCCGGCTCATGATAGTTATTGATAAGCATATCCAAATCGCCATCATTATCGTAATCTAAATAAGTAACACTACGAGAGTTACTCATAAGGTTAGCACCACTTTGCGCGGACATATTTTGTAATTTTCCGTTAGCATTCATAAAAAATACATTGGTAGCACGATGACTAGCTGGCAAGCTGATATTAATAGATTTATTTTCTAAGGGATCTGTGTAGTATGGATTCTCAGTGCTGTATAAATTAAAATCATTCATACCGTTACTGACATATAAATCATCATCACCATCATTGTCTGCATCAAAAAAATCAGCTCCCCACGACCACCCAGTGGATGAATACCCTCTTTCTACTAGAACTGATGGACTATAATCTTTTAAAGTATTTTTTATAGACTGCGAAATAAACAAGTCATTTGCTTCAACAACACGCATATTAGCCAGTTTATCCAAATCAAACTTCATCTCTGTGTCTTGGTTCGGTGATACGTATTTTTCATCTTTATTCATAGTTACTATATTTGATATATAGATATCAGGAAATAAGTCTTTATTTAAGTCACTAAGGCCAATACTCATTGTATATGAAGGCTTATCCGTTCCTAGCTGTTTGGCTATATTTTCAAAACTTCCATCTCCCTTATTTCTATAATAGGCATTAACGCCAAAATCATTGCCTACAATTAAATCTTGCCATCCATCGCGATCAAAGTCAGTATGTATTGCGGCTTGCCCCCAGCCTGTATTATCAACGCCACTATTTTTTGATTTATCTTCAAATTGGAAATTACCTTTGTTATGGAATAATTTATTAGGCAATCCATTAGTGTTACGGCGTGCAAGTGTAGGTAAAACACCATGAATATAATCACCAAAATAAGCGATATAAATATCAAGTAAGCCGTCATTATCATAATCAAACACCACTGCAGGACCAGCAACTAAATTTTTCCCACCCAAACCTGATTTTTCACTGACATCCTCAAATTTGTTATTGCCTAGGTTACGGTATAGTCGATGTTGGTCATCAACATAGCTAATGAAGATATCTTGCAGTCCATCATTATCAAAATCAGCAATAATAGGTTGCCTAGGTTCTCCCGCTAAACCATCCTTGCGCCGCCAGTCTAGCCCTGATGATTGAGTAATATCTTTAAGCGTTCCATCTCTTTGGTTCAAAAATAACTTATTACCTAAACCACTTAGTAATAAAACATCCATAAAACCATCATTATCGATATCTTCAGAAGCAACTCCTGATCCACCAAAAGCGGGTGGTATATGTAATTGCCCTATATTATTGCTATTTACAGCATAACTGCGAATTAAGCGACTTAACCAGTCCGAAGATCTGTGCATAAAAGCCAGTTTAGTCTGGCTTGTTACATTAGTAAAAAAAGAATGCTGTTCTAAAGGTGCGGGTATCGCACTGGACGAAAAAGGGAGCTCTGCTTTAATGGTAGGAGCAGTCTGATTATTTGTATTTATTTTTTTTTGAATAATGCTAAATGCCTTTTTAATCTGGCTAGGATGTAAGCGTTCCGAATTTTCTTGCTTTGCGACCTCCCCAGTGACTCGCAATAAAAGCACTCCAAATTGAGCAATATTTTCTACTACTAGTTCTGCAGCAAAAGGATCTAATTCTAAAGCTCCTTTATAATTTGGATCTTCTATCGCAAATTGTAAATACCGCCAATGGATACCACTATCTCTAAATGCATCCATATCATACGATTCGAGACTAATTTGCTCATCTCTAGGTAAGTTGGGGAAAAAAATAGCATCTTCGTACTGATTAATAGTATGAGGAATAAATGTATCTGCAAATTGTTTTACATTCTGTACGCGTATTAAGGCTTGGTTATCATCAATCGCAATTTTTTCTGCACCAAGCAATAAATCATTGGCATACTGAATCATAGATTCGGTATAGATAGATTTAAAAGATTTTCCTAAACTTTTTTCTTTTGGCCAAGGATGTTTGGCAAAATAGACTTGCAAGTTACGGGTAAAAACCTGCATCGATACGCTATTATAAGCAAGATAAGAAGCAACCTTTTGATTAATAATTTTTTTTAGTATTTTAAAATCACTTTTTAAAGGGGACTGTGTTTGCTGTTGTGTGTACTGAGTTGCATTTTGAGTAACTAATATCCAGTTCGCTTGAATATTGGCTTTAGTTATTTTAGGTTGATGCGTTATTCTTGCGTTTTGGTCAGCCAATTGCAGAGCACTTAAAGTAACAATATCAAGAAAATTTTGTAGTTCATCCGTACTTTTTTTACTTAATGGTAGTAACATTTCCTTAGGGTTAATAAGCATATCTTGCTGAACGGCTAAAATAGCACGTAATGCATAAGCAACACTAGAATATTGGCGTTTGTCATGTTTGGCAATCGTAATATTTGTATTATTTTTCAGATTAACTATCCAGTCACCTATAGAGTTCTGAGAATAAGATAATTGCTTTTGTAAAATAGGCTGTAAAATATTATCTGTAATTTCTGACTGCTTGTTTTTGGATGCTTGTAGTGATGCTTGTTGCCAAATAGCCAAAAGTAAACTTTTCTGTAGATCTATTTTTGTAAAGCGAGCATTAGATGAAAGCGGCGTGCCGTACATAAAATTTTCTAGCCGTGAAGTTGTGGCATAGCATTTAGGGTCTCCCTTGTTTTCTAGCTTCTGAATTTCACTAATAAGGTTATTAAGAGGATTTTCAGAACCTTGCTTTTCGGCCAGTGAGACTATAGAAAAAAAAGATAGTAAAATTAGGGTAAATAGACGCGTCATAAAGATCTCTAAAATAGAAAAACATCATATTAAATGATTGAGCAGCATACAAACCTTGCGGAATGAAGTATTAAACAGTCTATAAGTTTAAAGACAATTATTATTTTTTTCAAACAAATTAAAACAGGAGTTTTTAGTGTCAAAAAAATATTGGCTCTTACAGCTAGTCATTTTTATTAATTTATTTTTTATTAAAGATACTTTTGCGACTCAAAATAAGCCATCTTTATCAAAAACAGAACTGAAATTACAAAATGCACTGCACTCCCAAGGAAAAAACTATAAACCTCAAACAAAGCACTGGTTAATTAATGGAAAGCCAGAGTTTACTAACCGCTTAATCTTAGAAGAATCACCTTATTTGCTACAGCATGCTCATAACCCAGTAAATTGGTATGCTTGGGGCGATGAAGCTTTTGCTGCAGCAAAACGTGAAAATAAAATTATTTTTTTATCCATAGGTTATTCAACATGCTACTGGTGTCATGTAATGGAGAAAGAGAGCTTTGAAAATAAGGATATTGCCAAGTTTTTAAATGCAAATTTTATAAACATTAAGGTGGACCGAGAAAGGCGACCTGATGTAGATGCCATTTATATGGCTGCTATCATAAAAATAACAGGGAGTGGTGGCTGGCCTATGTCTAGCTTTTTAACGCCAGAAGGTAAAACTTTTATTGGAGGCTCTTATTTCTCACCTGAAAACTTCAAAACATTGAGTAGTAAGATAGTGAGCTTATGGGAAGATCAACCTCAGTTACTCATTAATAAAGCCGCCCAAGTACAAGAAGAAATAACAAAAGAATTTATTAACCAACAACAAGGCCAAGTAATTAATGAAGAATTATTACATACGGTAACTGATAAACTACTGTCACAACATGATAATCAGAATGGAGGTTTTGGCTACCAACCCAAATTCCCTCATGAATCTTGGCTACTTTATTTGCTGGATTATGGAGTCCGTTTTAACCATATTGAAGCTCTTAATTCAGTTGAATTGAGCTTACAAAAAATGTCCCAGGGAGGGATTCGAGATCATATTGGAGGAGGGTTTCATCGCTATGCAACAGATTATCAGTGGAAAATACCTCATTTTGAGAAGATGTTATATACCCAAGCACAGCTAGCAAGGGTCTATTTATCGGCCTACAAAATAACCGCAAAAAAACCATATGCAGATATTGCAAAAGAGATTTTAGACTATGCATTAGACGAATTACTGACAGATGAAGGTGTTTTTTATTCGGCAGCTGATGCTGGAAGTCAGCATCAGGAAGGTGATTATTTTTTATGGACAAAAAAGCAAGTCAAAGCGACTTTGCCTAATGGTTTGTCTTTATTAGCAATATCATTATATGGCTTAACTGAGCAAGGAAACTTTAAAGATAAAGGTAAAAATATTTTCTTTTTGAGTGAATCCTTAGAAAAATACGCGCTACAACATAGGTTGCCTTTAAAGGAATTAGAGCATGATGTGAGCACGATTAAAGTACAGCTAAATCACGCTAGAAAACAACGAGAAGCCCCTTTTATCGATCATAAAGTCTTAACTGCATGGAATGCAATGATGATAAATAGTTTAGTAATGGCTAGCCAAGTGTTTGATGATATTAAATATTTAGAGGCCGCAAAAAAAATAGCTGATGTTATTTGGGAGGACATAGATGTTGAGAGCCAACAACTTTGGCGAGTAAACTTAAAAGGTAAGTCGTCTATTCCTGCATCTCAAGAAGATTATGCTTATTATGCACAAGCATTACTAAGTCTGTATGACCAATCGGGTAATAAGCGATGGTTGGAAAAAGCCGAAATAATAACGGATAAAATGTTACTGTTATTTTGGGATTTTAAGCTGGGCGGACTATTTATGAATGTAACACATGAAAGAAATCCAGTCATATTAAGGCCTAAAATGAGTAAGGATACTGAAATAGCATCAGGAAATGCTATTGCAATGAGAGTCTTATCTCATCTGGAAAAAAGGACTGGAAAACAAGACTATGAACAAAAATCATCTCAATTACTGTCGGTTTTCTCAGGCTCTTTTTTAAAAAACCCTTTAGATCATGGGTATTTTTTATATGCTGGCATGGGTTTTTTATATGGTGAACAAAGTGCCATACAATATGCTGCTAAAGGAGCAATAAAACTCTTTGCTCAAAGCACGATAAAACATAATGAACATTGGTTAGAGCTTGAAATAACAACTCAACCCACTTGGCATATCAATTCACACGAGCCAATCCAAGATTATCTCATCCCAACTTCTATACATATTACTAAATCGAGGCTCCCTTGGAAACTAGGGAAAATAAATTATCCCGAGCCAATATTAAAGCGCCTGAATTTTCAGCACGAAGTACTTTCTTTATATGAAGGAAAGATAAAATTTACGATCCCCATCACTGCAATGCCTAAAGGAAAGCAACTACTTCCGATAAGGATAGAACTTCAAGCGTGTAATAATAAAATATGCTTACCTCCAGAAGAGGTGAAATTACACGTTACTATTCAGAAAAACCATGCAATTCACTGACCTTTTTTATCTCTCCCAATCCATTGAAAACTAAATTAACATTTAATCAGTACCTTGGCCCTTTAACGGTCTTATTTTTTGCTTTGATAGCTCATGTATTTAATAGTCAAATAAGTGAAGTGCTTGTATACGATCGCATATCAGTTAATAACGGAGAATGGTGGAGGATATTTAGCGCTCCTTTTATTCATACAAATAGCTTTCACTTTTTATTTAATGCGATAGGAGTATTAATTTTATATGGCCTTCATGGTCACTTTTATACGATAAAGTTATATTTTATAACATTTTTTTTTAGTGGGCTAACTAGTAGTCTAGGAGTACATTTTTATTCAACTCACCTTGATAAGTATATGGGATTATCTGCTGTTTTACATGGTCTTTTTATAGTTGGTGTGATTCAAGAAATTAAATATAAAGAAAAAGGGGGGGAATTGCTATTATTAGGAGTTATACTAAAACTATATTACGAACAGTTTTTTGGTGCAGACTCCATAGTCGCTGGGTTCATTAATGCTCAAATTGCTGTTAATGCCCATTTATGGGGCTCGATCGGTGGATCAATTGTTGCCTTATTTTATCTTTATAGAAATAAAACAACGCTCGTAAGTAATTAAAAGATTGCCTCTAAAATAGAAGCTCCCCCAACTATCTAATACATAAAATTCAGAGTTTAATCATGAAATTATTATATAAATTTGTATGCTTAATGGTGTTTTTCTTTTCTAGTCTGGGTAGCACCTCAGTATTTGCAGCAGCACCTACTTTTACAGTAGCATTTTCTCCAACGACATTGGGCCCTAGTTCAACAAGTACTATGACCTACACTATTGATAATTCAGCTGAGGCTGCGGGGGTAAGTGGCCTTACATTTAGTAACACTTTACCTACGGGTATACTCATCAGTAACCCAAGTAACTCATCAACTACATGTGTTAATGGTACTTATTCAGCAGCTTCTGGTAGCGATAGCATTACATTTAGCGACTATAGATTAGGTGCGGGCATAGCTTGTACATTTCAATTAGATGTTACTAGTAGTACCTCTGGTACGCATACTAATACCACAGGTACTCTATCTACAAGTGTAGGGTCTGTTAGCGCTGCGTCAGCTGATTTGACTATCGATACGAGTCGCCCTGGTTTTAGCTCAGCATTTTCGCCGAGTACAATAGCACCTAATGCGGTTAGTACTTTAACGTATACCATTGATAACACTCAAAATGGTTCAAATGCAGGTTTTCTAACTTTTAGTAATACATTACCTGTTGGAATGACTGTAACTTTAAATCCTAATGCTTCCACAACCTGCGGAGCCTCTGCATTAGTGGCTACTCCTAACACAAATAGTTTTTCTGCCACCCTTCTGACTGTAGTGGCTAACAGTAGCTGTACAGTAAGTTTTAATGTTACTGCCTCAGCAACTGGTAGCTATTTCAATAAATCTGGAGAATTAAGCCAAAATGGATCAAACCCAAGTGGTTTTACTACTGCAGTATTAAGCGTAGAAAGCCCTTTTATGTACGCTAATTTCCCTATTACCACATCCCCCGGCTCGTCAGCTACTCTCTCCTATACGATTACTAACTCAGATAGAAGTAATACAGCCAGTGACATTACATTTACTAATGATTTAAATGCTACTTTATCGGGTTTAGCAGCTATTTCATTACCAGCGGATGGTTTTTGTGGTGCCGGCTCGACTGTAACAGGAAACTCTACTTTAACTATTACAGGTGCCAGCCTAGCTTCTTCTGGGTCTTGTACCTTCGAAGTAACCGTACTAATACCAAGTAATGCGGCAACTGGTAGTTATACTAATAATACCAGTACAATAAACCTGATCTTAGGATCTGCCACCACAAAACCAGCTATAAGCAATGACCTTGTTATAAAAAAAGCCCCTACACTGACAGCAACTTTTATTGATGACCCTGTTAATACTGGAGATGATGTTACCTTACGATATGTATTAACAAATACTGACAGCACTAATCCTGTAAGCAATATTAGTTTTACAGAAAATTACGATGATATTTTGGTAGGGACAGTAGTTAAAACACTACCAAATGCAAGTGATTGTGGTATCGGTTCAACTTTCACATCCCAAACAGATTCAGTCGTCAATTGGCTTCAAGTGAGTGGTGCAAACCTTGTTGCTGGCGGAAGCTGTACTTTTGATCTAATTCTAACGACACCCTCAAGTGCCACACCAAATGAGTATGCCTTTAGTACAAGTAATATAAGTGCTACGATTTCAGCAGAGACCGTTTATAGCCCTGCTGCAACGGATGAATTAGTGGTTATTTCAGCCCCTTCCTTAACACTTGATATTGTAGAAGGATCAATTTCTCCTGGAAGCACAGTAACAGCTAATTTCACTTTAGATTATAGCGCTAACGCGACAGCTGACAGCTCTAGTATTGGCTTTACTGTTAATTTAGAGGCTGTGCTACCCGGCATGACGTCAACTACCACTTCACAAAGTGATTTTTGTGGCAGTGGCTCAGTATTTAACGGCACTTCAGTATTAACCTTAAGTGATGCTACCTTGTCTCCAGGAACTAATTGTACTTTTTCAGTTACGTTACAAATTCCTGCCGGTGCAACACCTAGTACCATTACCACTACTAGTTCAGCAATTACAGCAGTAACAGCTAGTACAGCAGTCAGTCATGCAGCTGCTAGTGATACTTTTATTGTATCAGGCCTTTCTTTGAGTAAATCCTTTGTAACAAACCCATCGCTCGCAGGTGGTGATAGTATACTAAGATATACCATTGCCAATTCAGCTTCTGCATTAGCCGCTACGAGCATTATATTTACGGATAGTTTAACTAGCGTTATATCCAGCATGAGCGCAACGGCATTACCTTCAACACCTTGTAATGGCAGCTCCACTATAACAGGAACAACTTCTTTAATATTTTCTGGTGGAGAACTACAGCCAGGGACTAGTTGTACATTTGATATTCCTATAGCCATTCCCGCAGGAGCAAGTACAGGAACTTATAATAGCGCTACTAGTCAGATGAGTGCCACCGTTGGTGGAAGTAATACAGTTTCTTCTGCTGCAAATGACACTTTAACAATAGAATCGTTGACCGTTTTGTTATCCACAACTGCTTCAAATTCAACGGAAGCAAACCCTATTCCAGTTACAATAACTTTTAGTCGCCCCGTCATTAATTTTGCGGCGAGTGATCTAGTGATAACTAATGGCTCTACAAGCAATTTTACAGGCTCAGGAGATACTTACACCATTGATATAATACCGGCTATTGACGGAACTGTTTCTATTGACCTTCCCGTTAATGTAGTTGATGATGCAGTGGATAATACGGTACAAAATCCTGCTGCAACTCAACTTTCTTTAACCTACACAGCTACTGTAGTCACTCTAACACCTAGCGCAGTTATTTCTGAGCCTAGTATTACTAAAACGAATGCAGGACCAATCACTTATACAGTAACTTATAGCAATGCTGAAACGGTGAATTTAACTACCGCGAGTATTTCACTTAATGCTGTTGGAACAACAGCAACTATCAATGTAACTAATGGTGCAACATCAACTCCAACCGTTACATTATCGAATATAAGTGGTGATGGTAGTTTAGATTTTAGCATTAATGCTGAAAGTGCTAGAAATGGCATTAAATCTGCACCAGCTGTTGGCCCAAGTAGTGTAGTTGAGATAGATAATACTAAGCCAACGGTTATTATATCTGATGTTGTATCAGACCCATTTAATACCCCATTCACCGCCACCGCTACGTTTAGTGAAGCGGTCACCGGTTTTAGTATCGCAGATATCACCGCAAGTAATGCCACTCTCAGTAATTTTAGCGCTACCAGCACGAGTGTCTACACAGTACTGGTTACGCCCGTTAGTGATGGCGCGGTTAGTCTCAATGTTGCCGCTAATGTGGCCACTGACAGTGCTGGCAATGGCAATACCATCGCCAGTGCCTTAACTACAACTTATGACAGCGTGCTGCCAACTATAACCTTGAGTGGGGCGACCTCTCAAAGTAATTCCGCCTTCACCGCCACCGCTACGTTTAGTGAGGCGGTCACCGGTTTTAGTATCGCAGATATCACCGCAAGTAATGCCACTCTCAGTAATTTTAGCGCTACCAGCACGAGTGTCTACACAGTACTGGTTACGCCCGTTAGTGATGGCGCGGTTAGTCTCAATGTTGCCGCTAATGTGGCCACTGACAGTGCCGGCAATGGCAATGTAATTGCAACACAGTTTAATATAATAATTAACGCTATCATTAGTTTAAAAAGTAGTTTGAGTATAGTTCCAGAAGTTGTAGGAGGTGAAACTATCATTACCGTAGTATCAACTATTACTGCTGGGGCCGACATTACTATTAACCTTGCTTATAGTGGAAGTGCTATTAATGGGAGTGATTATAGCGGAATACCTAGTATTACAATTCCATCAGGACAAACCACTGCTTCAGCTCCCCTATCAATAATAGTAAATAATGAAGTGGAAGATAAAGAGAATATAATTATTGACATTAGTAGTATTACCGGGGGGGCGAGTAATAGTGCAATAGAAAAAGATCAACAACAAGAAGTAATTTTCATTACTGATGATGATAGTGCATTACTAACGTTAACGAGTAGTGCCACAAATATTATTGAAGAAAATGGCACCAGTATATTAACAGTAACTTTAGACAAGGTGACTTTTGAACCAGTTACTATTATGTTGAGCTATTCGGGAACAGCGACTAGTGGAGTTGATTTTATAGCACTACCCGCCAGTATTACTATTCCTTCAGGAGAGACTAGCGGAGAAATATCTCTTAACACTATTAACGATAGCGCAGAAGAGCTGAATGAAACAATTATTACTGATATTACAGGAGTCAGTGGTGGAAAAACTAATGAAAATTCTATTCAGCAACAAGTCATCACTATTGTAAATGATGATAATGAAACAATTACTGATAGCGCTATTATAAATGAAGATAATACCATTCAAATAGATGTACTAAGTAATGATATAAGTATAAATGGAGCATTAAACCCTGCTAGTGTCATTATACAAAGCCAAGCACAGCATGGGCTTACTCGCATCAATACATCCAACGGAGTTATTACGTATGAACCAAACGCGGATTTTAATGGTAGTGATCAGTTTTCTTATACTGTCACTAACTTAAATGATGTTATTTCAGAACCGACTATTGTTACGATAACTATTAATAATATTAATGATGCACCGATAGCTGTTAATGATACAGCTTCTGTTACAGAAAATAATATTGTTCTTATTAATGTTTTGGCTAATGATAGTGACATAGATAATGCCATTGAAATTAATACAGATAGTTTTGTAATTTATAAGCAAGCAAGTCATGGACAGGCAGCTATTGTAAATGATCAGATTAAATATGAACCCATTACAGGTTTTTCCGGTAGTGATATGTTTAGTTACTCGATAAAAGATATTTCTGGTGCTATGTCAAATATAGCAACAGTTAGTGTAAATATTAGTGGTGCAAATGACACGCCAATAACAGTCGCCGATATAGGCAATACAAATGAAGATTCGCCTGTCATACTCTCTGTGTTGACTAATGATTCAGATATAGATGGTCAAATAGATATAACTAGTCTAGAAATTATTATGCTACCGAGCCATGGTAATGTACAAATAGAATCAGATGGGACACTTCTTTATACTCCTAAATTACACTTTTTTGGTAGCGATACATTCACCTATGCTGTCAAAGATCTACAAGGTGCTGTTTCTAAAGATACCCTAGTTACGGTGTCAGTTCAGGCTAGCAATGATGCTCCAATCGCTCACGATGATATTGCTATCTTACAAGGTAGCAGTTTTGATATTAATGTAACAGGTAATGATACCGATATAGATAGTGAATTAAACACTGCAAGTCTTAGCATAGTTATACAGCCCATAAATGGTAGTGTGGCTTTAAATGGTAATATGTTGCGCTATTCACCTACAGGAAACTTCAATAATAATGATAGCTTTAGTTATACGATTGAGGATGCTGAAGGAAAATTATCAAATATTGCAACTGTTGATATTACTGCACTCGCAGTAAATGACCTTCCTGTTGCTAACAATGATGCAGTAAGTATTTTAGAAGATCATATTATCGCTATTGATTTACTTGCTAATGACCAAGATATAGATGGCACATTAAATACAGAAAGTATTATTCTTCACAACCTACCAGAAAGAGGGACTATAGAAATAAATAGTAATACTGGGGAAGCTACGTATATTCCAGTTAATAACTTTTATGGTAATGATAGTTTTACATATACCGTTACAGATAATGAAAATGGTATTTCAAACATTGCAACGGTTATGATAGTAATTAATCCTGTTAATGATGTACCCGTTATTTCAGGAACTCCACAGTTAGGAATATTAGTGGATGAAAGCTACAACTTTATTCCTGTTTTATTAGACGCTGAAAATGATACGTTAGAAATTTCTGTTAGTAATTTACCTACCTGGTTAAGCGTTAATAGGGTAACAGGAGAGTTAACTGGATTACCTACATTTAACAATATAGGTATATACCAAAATATTTTTATCCAAGTAAGTGATGGTAAAAGTACAGTGGGCCTTGCGGAGTTTAGTATTGAAGTGTTGGGGGATAACGATGCTGACGGTATTCCTGACATTGATGATGATGACGATGATAATGATGGTATGACTGATAATTTTGAAATCGCTAACAATTTCAACCCATTTGATTCAAGTGACGCAGTTGAGGATACCGATAACGATGGACTTAATAACCTTAGCGAGCAACTTCAAGGTAGTAATCCACACCTTGATGATCAAGCTCCAATTTTTGAGTTACCTATTGTCATCACTATAAATGCTTCCGCTTTATTTACAACGGTATCAGATGTCGCCCCTCCTGTAGCAGTTGATGGATTAGATGGAAGCGTGCCTGTTAGTTTGGAAGGAGAGCTTTCACGTACCCTAATGCCTGGACGGCATTATTTAACTTGGTTTTCAATAGACGTAGCTGGAAATAGATCAGAAGTAAAACAACAAATTGATATCTACCCATTAGTATCTCTTAGCAAAAATCAATTAGTAGGAGAAGGTAGTACAGGTAAAATTCAAGTCTTACTTAATGGTATAGCTCCAGAATATCCACTTTCTGTATTATTTAGCGTTACTGGTAGCGCTGATAGTGATGATCATGACTTAAGCGCTAATACGATTATCTTTAAGGAAGGAGAGGTAAAGAGAAATATTACATTTCATGTGGCAAATGATGACATTAAGGAAGGGGAAGAACAAATTAGTGTTAATTTGATTGGTAGTGGAAATTTTAGTAATCAGAACCAACATACAACAACCATTATCGAAGAAAATACAGCTCCCTTAGTCTTGTTAACAGCGAGTCAAAATGATGTAAATACATTAATTTTTGATAAAAACTCTGGTTTAGTTGATTTTAATGTTGTCGTCAATGACCCTAATACAGGAGATGCGCATATAGCTAAATGGCAGTTTTCTAAAAACATTTTGCCAGTATCAGAATTTGATTTAAATAGTAAAATTGACCCTTCGAATTTAGTAGCAGGCATTTATACTGCCACAGTGAGTGTCTCTGACAATGGGGTTCCGTTAGCAAGCACTATAGCTAGCTTAACTTTTCGAGTTGTCGATGCTTTCTCAACCTTATTAGAGAAAGATAGTGATGGGGATGGAGTTTCTGATAAAGCTGAAGGCTGGGGAGATGATGATCAAGATGGCCAACCTAATTATCTTGATACAGTAGCTATACCAAATGTAATTAATCTAGCAGCAGAGGGTGAGCTAAACTTTTTAATTGAAGCTGACCCAGGTTTAAAAATGGTTTTAGGTGAACGAGCGCTATTTAATGGGGCTGGAGCGAAATTAGTATTAGGAAAATTACCAGAAGAACTTATTTTACCAACTGATACTTTCTTTAAGGCAACCGAGTATATAGATTTTATAGTCAATGATCTACAAATGCTCGGTCAGAGTGTAAATATTGTATTACCTCAAAGGCAACCGATTCCTAATAATGCTATCTATAGAAAATTTAATACTAGCTGGTATACCTTTATTGAAAATTCTAAAAATTGGCTTATGTCTGCACCTGGTAACGAAGGATGGTGTCCACCACCTGAAAGTACACTATTTCGTGATGGATTAAATAGTGGGGATTGGTGTGTTCAAATGACAATTGAAGATGGTGGCCCCAATGATGCTGATGGGTTAGTTAATGGAAGTATTAAAGACCCAGGAGGAGTAACAAATCTAAATGCAGATACAGAGAAGCGTGGAGGCGGCAGTATGGGATTGAGTTTATTGTTACTTACAGGGTTACTAATTTATCGGGTAGCATATAATTCAAAAAGAAACTTTAAGTATAAATACCCTAATAAAGGTTAACTGTAATATCACTAAACAACCTGTAGTGCTCTCTTAGGTTCAAATAATAAGTGCATAACTTGACCACTACAGTATCGAGTGTTGCGTTTTCGGAGGAGCGTTGTTAGCGGTTACGACTGCAGCAAAGGTGATCAAAGAAGACGAAGCGTACACAGAGAGCTATGTAGGTCACAGGGGGGCGCATATCTCTGAAGCTGTTTTTTAGCATCGTTAGACGATAAAAGCAAATGGCGACGTTTTCGGGAAGATGGAAGCCAACACAAAGGAATCGATAAGGTGAGATTCTGGATGGTTTGCCGGTGTTTAAAAGCGTGACATGTATAGAGAGAAATGATTTCAAGAGCTTGCGAGCCTCATACAACTCCTAAATGATTTTAAAAAAACAAACAGGTAAGCTTACCCAGCCAAAAGAAGGATAGCTGAAGGTCGTATAGGAGTCAGATTCACTCATAGTACTCGGAGCGTCACTGCCTTAAATTAAGGGAAATCCATTAAAAATCAAGGATAATAGCCGTATTTTATGGTAGTCAATGAAGCCTGAGCTGGTTAGATTTACCTCCTGTAACAGCCAGTGCTTATCCACAAGCACGCTACAAGCTTAAGCGCAGTGCTTTTATTTTCCAGCATAAGGTTAAAACCTTCGCCTTTTAGGCGAACAGATTTATCTCCAATGCTATACTTAATAAATGGATTATCGTTATGGCAGTCATACCGTTTACAGCATCGAATACCATTTTGTATGGGTAACAAAATATAGGTACCCAGTTTTAAATGGAGATGTTAGTTTACGGGTAAGAGAGTTGGTAAGGCAAACTTGTGAGGCTT
>Ga0209081_1000651_pt1 | contig 21020 bp, 16 predicted proteins | sample GOMGulsemesocosm_4_FD_184636 | JGI IMG/M metagenome (GOLD analysis project Ga0209081, IMG submission 184636) | Methane-oxidizing microbial communities from mesocosms in the Gulf of Mexico - GOM15B Gulf of Mexico (SPAdes) (version 2) | ecosystem: Environmental > Aquatic > Marine > Cold seeps... | reverse complement strand
CCAGTTACTACGGCATGCTGCTGGCGCATTTTGGCATGGGCCTGTGTGCCTTGGCGGCTTGCTTGGCCACCATATACACCGACCAGCGCGACCTGCGAATGGAACCCGGTAAGTCTGTAGACATCGGCGGTTACCGCTTCGAACTGCGGGAAATTAACCGTTTGGCCGGCCCCAACTATATGGCGGACGAAGGCCTTATTGACGTTTATAAGGACGGGGAACTTGAGGCTCAGTTAAGGCCGCAAAAACGCCGCTACAAGTCGGGTGGTAACATCATGACGGAAGCGGCAATTGACCCGGGTTTGTTCCGCGACTTATACGTGGCTTTGGGCGAACCGCTCAATAACGGAGCGTGGTCTGTGCGCGTGCACTTCAAGCCTTTTGTGCGGCTTATTTGGTTGGGCGCTATTATGATGGCTCTGGGTGGAATTTTAGCCGTGAGCGACAAGCGTTATCGCAAAAGAAAAACGCTGGAACAAAAGGCGAGCGTCGCTCTAGGTGATACCAATGCAACGGTTTAAGTTATTCATACCACTGATTATCTTTGTCATTCTTGCGGTATTCTTTTGGAAAGGTTTGTCTTTAGACCCCAGTGCGATGCCCTCGGCTCTGATTGACGACCCCGTGCCCAATTTTGAATTGCCCACTGTGAAAAACGAATCGACTCTAGTGACACAGGATGTTTTCAAAGGGCAGGTTAGCTTGCTCAACGTCTGGGCGACCTGGTGTATTTCATGTCGAGTGGAGCACCCCTATCTCAATAAATTGTCAGGAGAGGGGGTGCCAATTTACGGTGTGAATTACAAGGATGACACTCTCGCCGCTCAGAAATGGCTGCAGGAATTCCACGACCCTTACCAACTGAGTGTTGTTGATGCCGACGGTCGCTTAGGTATAGATCTAGGTGTGTTTGGCGCGCCGGAAACTTACCTCATAGACCAGCGCGGTGTTATTCGTTACAAACATGTAGGTGTTGTTGACGAACGTGTGTGGAGTAAAATATTGAAACCTCTCTACGACGGTTTACAGTAAAAATCCGTGACTTATAGCGTGCCCGCGCAGGCTATTAATCACGAGCTTGAAGAAAAACGTAGCCGCTTTATTACCTTCATAGAACCCGTTGCCAGCCGCACAGATGCCATGAGTTTTCTGGCGCAGTTGCGGCTGCGTTTCCCCGATGCCAGTCATCATTGTTGGGCTTTTGTTATCGGCAACCCTCACAATCCTAGTGAAATGGCTTGCAGTGACGATGGCGAGCCCTCGGGTTCGGCGGGCAAGCCCATGTTGCAAATTTTACAATATCGGCAAGTGGGTGACGTGATGGCTGTGGTGGTGCGTTATTTTGGCGGCACCAAACTAGGTGTTGGCGGCTTAGTTCGCGCTTATGGTGCTGCGGTGCAGCAGGCTATTGAAAAAACCACGCTGCTGAAACAGATAGCGAAAGTACCCCTAAGCTTAAAGTTTGACTACGCTTTCGAGGCGAATATTCGTCATTTGTTAAGTGAGAGCGAAAGCGAAATTATTTCATGTGAGTACACAGAGTGTGTGACGATGCAGTGTTTGTTCGAGGAGGAAGTACTGAGTGGCTTGCGTGATTCAATTAATAATCTAACCCAAGGAAAGGCTGTAATTCGCAGCGACCCGGCACGCTAGAACGCAGTGTTTAAATTGGGGCTCAGTGACACTGAACCCCGAAGTGAATGTTATTGAGAAACCTGATGCATATGAACGTCTTGCTGAGGGTATGGAATAGAAATCTTGTGCTCGTCAAAGCCTTTCTTCACGTTTTCCAACATAGCAAAGTGCACGCCCCAATAATCCCCTGCATTTACCCAGATGCGAACTACAAAATTCACTGAGCTGTCGGCCAATTCAGAGACGGCGATAAAAGGCGCAGGATCGGTAAAAACCCGTTCGTCTTTTTCAATAATACTCAATAAGACCGCTTTTGCCTGATCAATATCGTCGTTGTAACCAATGCCAAAGTTTAGGTCTACACGGCGAGTCGCTTCAGTAGAGTAGTTAATCATTGAGCTGGTGGAGATGGGCGCATTGGGAATAATAATGGTTTTGTTGTCGCCCGTTTTCAGGATGGTGTTGAAAATTTGAATAGCCTTAACAGTGCCTGCATAACCCTGCACTTCAACAAAATCTCCCACTTTATAAGGTTTGAAGAGCATCAGCATGACACCGCCGGCAAAGTTTTGCAGAGTGCCTGACAAGGCCATGCCCACGGCCAGACCAGCGGCGCCAAATATGGCAATAAAAGACGTCACTTCAATGCCTACCATGCCGGCGATGCTGAGTATGAGCAGCGCCTTCAAGGTCATAGTGCAGAGACTGGTGACAAAGGTTTGCAGCGACACATCAACATCGCGAGCGGCCATTGTACGCTGAACTCCCTTGCCCACCATTTTGATGAGCCAGAGGCCAACGAGCAGTGTGAGCAAAGCCAAAATGACCTTTGGGCTAAACTCAATGGCCATCGCCGTAATTTGTTCTAAATGTTTGTCAATATTGTCCATTTGCACATTCCCTAAAGCTTAAAATAATTGATTAATTATGCTACCGTGCGCACCGGTTTAACCCACGCTACGACATTGGTCACTAAAAATTCCCGCTTTGCCTCATAGGCAAGCCCATCTTGCTCGGAGAAAAAGATGCCACTGAAGAAAACTTTAAGGAATATCACGCTACTTTGCAATGGAGCTTGTGCATTATTGGCTGTTTCTACTCAGGCGGAAGAGAGCTCCCCTTGGCATACAGATTTGGAGTTAGGTTATGTGGCCACCAGTGGCAATACAGAAACCACCACGGTAAAAACCCGTGCGGATGTTACTCATACAACCGGCGTTTGGAAAAACACCACCCACTTTGATTCATTGAATACCAGTGAAGAGGAGGGCCGTTCTGCTGAGAAATATTTTGTCTCTAACAAGCTGGACTACAAGTGGTCTGAAAGCAGCTATTGGTTTGCTTATGGCTCTTTCGACGACGATCGTTTCAGCGGTTTTGAATGGCAGGCCACGGCGGCGGCGGGTTATGGTCGTACCTTTTTACTCGATCTTGAAAATATGAACTTAGATATAGAAGCAGGCCCAGGTTATCGCAGCAGTAAACTGGATGAAGCACTTAACGGCGATGATGAAAATGAAGTGATTTTACGCGGCTACGGCAAATATCAGTGGAATGTGAGTCAAAACGCGGTATTTGAGCAAGAACTATCTATGGAATCCGGTGCCGACAATACTATATCAAAGTCCATTTCTTCGCTGAAGACAACTATTGTGGGTGCTTTGGCCTTAAAGCTGGCTTACACGGTTAAATACACAGACGAAGTGCCATCCGGTAAAAAGCACGCCGACACAGAAACCTCAGTGACGGTGGTCTACAGCTTCTAGTTTCTTGATACAGGTCAATAAGCCCACAGGGCATTGGCCTATCCTTACCTTCATTGAACAGGAGGTAAGAAAATGTATTTAGATTCAGTGGTGTTGTCAGGTATCGCAATTGTATTGTTAACGTGTGCGGTTTTTTATTATGTAGGCGTATACGCTTATAGGCACTTCAAGCAAGATGTTGCTGAGCATCCCGAGGAAACCAAAGCGGAAAATAAATTGTAGACCGGCGAATATACAGCGGCGTTTTTATCCGCCGCTGCGGCTGTTCTCGAAAATTGTTCCAGCAATAAGCTATTTGAAGATCATAGTGTTGTCATTCACTTTGCTATAACCCAATATGAGTTTGTCGAGTAAGTAGTTTTGGTTAAGCTTCCATGGCTTGGTGCTTGCTTGCTTGGGCAGCTGTTCTTTTGCTCTTTCAATATACCCCGAATTAAGATTCATTAGCGGTTCTTCTTCGAGTACAGCGCCCTGAGTTTTTGGTGTGCACTGCTTGAAATTGTTTTTGTCCATGTAGTTTAGAAGGCGGCAAACATACTCGCAGGTCAGGTCAATCTTTAATGTCCAGGAAGCATTAGAGTAACCCATTGCAAAAGCGTGATTTGGGATATCGCTGAGCATCATGCCTTTATAGGTCCAAAGGTCATGCTGCTTCACAACTTCGCCGTCAATTGAAATCTCAATGCCACCGCCTATTCTCATGTCTAGCCCTGTGGCCGTAACAATAAGGTCGGCGTCCAGAGCTTTGCCCGACTTTAGTTTTAATCCCGTCTCCGTAAAACAATCTATGTGATCCGTTACCACGGAGGCCTTGCCTTGTTTAATGGCTTCGAAAAGGTCGCCGTCGGGCACTAGGCACAGACGTTGATCCCAAGGCTTGTAGCTCGGGGTAAAGTGGGTGTCTACATCGCAGTGCTCACCAATAGCCGAGCGCACCTCGTTGACCAGATGATCCTTTGCTTTGAGCGGGTACTTTTTTAAAAACCAAAACAAATAGCGGCCATACAAAATGTTTTTCCAGCGTGCTATGGGGTGAACGAGCCGTTCGGAAAGGCCGCGTCGCAAAAATTTGATGAAGGGGTCAACCGACGGTAATGAGGCGATGTAAGTAGGAGAGCGCTGCAGCATGGTAACGTGTGCAGCTTGTTCTGCTAGAGAGGGAAGCAGGGTAACGGCCGTGGCCCCACTGCCAATCACCACCACTTTTTTGTCTTTGTAATCGAGATCTTCGGGCCAAAATTGTGGGTGCACAAGCTGGCCTTTGAACTGTTCAGCACCCTCAAAATCGGGTGTGTAACCCGCATCATAATTGTAGTAACCACTGCAAGATAATAAGAAATTACAGGTCATAAGCACAGCTTCGGTCTGGCCTTCGCGAATAACTTCCACTGTCCAGAGTTGGGTCTCGCTGCTCCAAGATGCTTTGCTTACTTGTTGTTGGTAGCGAATGTGTTGGTCGATGCCAAATTCACTGACCGTTTCCTTCAAATAACGAATAATGCTTGGGCCATCGGCAATGGCCTTAGCCTCTGTCCAAGGTTTGAAGGCAAAGCCTAAGGTGTACATGTCGGAGTCGGAACGAATACCGGGATAGCGAAACAAGTCCCAGGTGCCACCAAGCTGGGCGCGGTTTTCCAATATAGCGTAAGTTTTATTTGGGCAGCGTTTCTGGAGGTGATAGGCTGCGCTAATGCCGGATATTCCGGCGCCAACAATCAGCACGTCTAAGTGTTCGGTCATGGTGTTTACCTGTGCTTGCGGGCAAGCTTAGAGCAGTAGTTAATATTTTTTTGATTTAACAGTGTCACATATTATGACTTTTTATTAAAGTGAAGCCGATGAAGTTTCAATAGGAGGCATATTATTCGTTCGCAATGCTGGAAAAAAACGCTAGTGTCTGTGCGGTCTTGCACTTTGTGTGAGCCGCTGCCGCTAGGCGCCAAGCCTATTATCCAGCTTAATCCTGAGGCGCGTATCTTAATTGCCGGTCAGGCGCCCGGGCGCATCACCCATGAAAAGGGTATTCCGTTTGACGATCCATCGGGTAATCGCCTACGGGCTTGGATGGGAGTTGATCGCGAGATTTTCTATGACGCTGAAAAAATTGCAATTGTACCCATGGGTTTCTGTTTTCCGGGTGCGGGTAAGGGCGGTGATCTGGCTCCGCGCACGGAATGTGCCGAGCGCTGGCGGCAAGAATTGCTGGCGATGCTGACCAACATAGAGCTGACTTTAGTGATTGGCCGCTACGCAATGGACTGGCACTTGGGTTCGCCGGCGATGGGGAAAACACTGACACACACGGTGCAGAACTGGCAAGAATTTTGGCCAGATGTATTGCCCATGCCTCACCCAAGCCCGCGCAACCAGCGCTGGTTAAAAAACAATCCCTGGTTTGAGTCAGACATTCTACCCAAACTGAAATCTCGCGTGGCAAGCTTAATTGCCAGGTGACTGCTCGGTCAAATTGGCTCAGTGCTGATTGGGGTAAGCTAGAGGGATGAGCTATTGTGGTGTAACGCAGACAGGTTCTCGCCAGATGCCTAATAGCTGTAAGATTCGTCGGGGAAAGCGCCGTCTCTAACGTCCTTGGCAAATGCCCCAGCTGCTTCTTGAATCAGGTTGCGCACAGCGCAATACTCTTTGTTAAATCGCATGGGCGCCTCGCTTTGATTCAGACCAATGAGATCATTGATCACCAATACCTGGCCATCGCAGGCCGAGCCGGCACCAATGCCGATAGTTGGTATAGACAGTGCCTCAGTAATTTCTTGAGCAAGACCGGCTGGGATGGCTTCTAACACTACGGCAAAGGCACCGGCGTTTTCCACCGCTTTGGCGTCGGCCAGAAGTTTTTGTGCCGAGCTTGAGTTTTTACCCTGCACCTTGTTGCCGCCCATCGCATGATAAGACTGGGGTGTTAATCCAAGATGGGCCATAACTGGAATTCCAGCCTGAGTCATTTTGGCAATGCTGCCACAAACTTCGATGCCGCCTTCCAGTTTTACGGCCGACACTTTTGCTTCCTTGATAAGCCTGATGGCGGCCTCTAATGCGCCATTTTCCCCTTGTTGATAACTGCCAAAGGGCAGGTCAGCCACCACCAGCGAACATTGGGCGCCCTGTCTAACCATGGCTGCGTGATAAGCCATCTGCTCTAGGGTGACGCCCAAAGTGGTTTCTTCACCCTGTACAACGCAGCCTAAAGTGTCGCCCACCAGTAAAATATCGGCGTGGCCATCGAGCAGGCGGGCCATGGTGTGATCGTAAGCCGTTAGCATCACCATTTTTTTCTCATTTTTCATCGCTTGCAGTTTTGGGACAGTAATTTTTGGCTGTGCCTTGGCTTGCTGCATAATCTTCTCCGGCATTTTGGGGTGGACAGGGCTGTCAGATTGCCCCATGCTCATACCAAAGTAAATTCTATCAATATGTTTGACTATAAAAGTAAAAGCTTGGGTTTATGCTATGACTTTGGATGACCTGAAAATTTTTGTCGCGGCCTGCGAAGACAAAAACTTAAGTGCCGTTGCGCGTAATATGCAGTGTACGCAGCCCGCTGTGAGCCAGCACATTGTACGTCTGGAAAAAGAGCTGGGTGTCGCGCTGTTGGAGCGAAAGGCTCGGGGCGTAGAGCCCACCCAAGCTGGCAAGGTGTTTTACGATCATGTGCTGGAAGGCCTAGACAATATTGCCCTCGGTGTGAGGCAAGTCCAGCAATTGGCCGCCGGAGAAATGGGTTCCTTGGGCATCACCACAGGCGGCACAACCATTAGGCACTTTTTGAGTGACTCTGTGGTGGCCTTTCGCCAGCGTTACCCTAATGTACAGCTGCACTTTCACTCGGCCAATTCACATCGGCGTTGCATAGACGCCTTGCGCAATGAGCAAGCTGATTTAGCGTTTATTACCATTGGCGATAACATTAAGGGCATTGAACAGCGGCCTTTTGTTGAAATGCCTTGGGTACTAGTGGTGCCTGAAGGTGATAAGCTTGCGCAAAACAACCAGCTTAAAGCTCGGCAATTAAAAAATATTTCGTATATTGCCCTTAAAGAATCATCAACTTCGCAAAATCAGCTCACCCGCCTACTTCTGGATAAGGGCGTTCAATGCCAGACCATTACCACAGTGGATGACTGGGACACCGCCATTCAATTTGTTGAAATGGGCTTGGGTTATGCGATTACGCCGCAGCGCCATGCGGAAAATTTGCGTGTTCAACACCGCGTGGCGAACATTCCCATTGTTGATTTGCCTCCCGTCGCCTTTGGCTGGGCGTCTCGACGTTGGAAGTCGCTGCCAAAAATTGCGGTAGATTTCGTGAGTTTGTTTGAGTCGGCGGCGAGCACTTGGTCAGGAGAGTAGGGGGCTTATGAAAAGTTCAGCGCGGCCTTCTCTGAGATTTATCTAGGAAAAATTATGAATGTAATAAGCGGCAAGGGTTTTGCCATGGTATGGGTTTTGGCGCTGAGCAACGCGCTGGCGGCGTCAACTTTGAGCGCTATGATGCTTGTCGGCAGTTTGGTGGGCATTATATTGGCCCCATCAGCCGATTGGGCCACCTTACCCATTGCGGTGATTGTTGTGGGAACGGCCATGGGTGTTTATCCCGCCACTCGAGCCATGGCCATGCTTGGGCGGAAGAAGGCGCTGGCTCTGTCGATGTTATTGGGAATTATCGCCTGTGGTTTGGCGGCCTACAGTCTTGAGGCAAAGAGTTTTGTTTTATTTTGTATTGCCTCGCTGTTTTTGGGGGTCACCAATGCGGCTCTTCTGCAAACGCGCTTCGCGGCTATGGAGTTGGTTGACCAGGCTTCAGGTTCAGCGGCTGCGTCACTTATTATGTGTGGCGGTATTATTGCCGCGGTGTTGGGGCCAGAGCTTGCGGTTATTGGTATGAATATTACCGCAGTGGCTTACCAAGGGGCATTCTACTTGGCCGGCCTGTGCTTGTTGTTGGGGATGTTAGTGTTAACCGCCTATAAGCCTGGGGCCATGTCCGTGGTCGACAAACAGGCATCGGTGCGTTCAGCTGGGCAATTAATGCGTAACCCGACCTTTTATTTGGCCTTAACCAGCGCTGTAGTGGCTTACATTGTAATGTCCTTTGTTATGACCGGTACGCCCATCAGTATGCACCATGTGCATGGCCATTCTCTTGAAGATACAAAATTTGTTATTCAGAGCCATATTGCCGCAATGTTCTTACCGTCTATGATAGCGCCATTCATTTTTCGCGCAGTGGGCATTCGGGGAACGATGATCTTGGGCTTGTTATGCTATTGCGTGACAATCGTACTCGCCGGCATTGATACAAGCGTGCAAGGGTTTTGGTTTCAGTTGGTCTTTTTGGGCGTAGGCTGGAATTTTCTGTTTCTGGCAGGTACTTCGCTATTGCCAAGCGCTTACAGTGAAAGTGAAAAATACAAAGCGCAGGCTCTTAATGACGGTATCGTATTTTCAGCTCAAGCCATTGCCGCGCTGTCGGCGGGCTGGGCAATGACCCTGCTGAGCTGGCCACAAATGTTGATTATTTGCATTGCGCCTGTGCTGCTTATGGTGGCGATGCTGGTACAGGGTCGCTTAAAGGAGGTTAAGGCTCAATGAAATTTAACGAGCCCAAGCTGGAATCTACTCGGCTCTCCCTTCATTTGGTGAGCCGAAGCGACGCGCCAGCAATTTATGAATTGTACGCGGACAAAGAGGCAATGGCTTACTGGAGTTGCCCGCCCTATGAGCAGCTAGCGCAAGCTGAAAAGCAAGTTGAGGCTGCCTTAAATGATTACAGCTCGGGAAGCTCGATCATGCTTGGTCTCTATTTGAAAGAGAGTGGGGCGCTGATCGGAACCTTGTCCTTATTCAGTATTCACGAAGAGTCCCGAAGAGCTGAAATAGGTTATATGCTTTCGCGCGCCTATTGGGGCCAGGGTTTGATGACAGAGGCATTAGAGGCTTTTTTGAACTGGTGCTTTCGCGATTTGAATTTACACCGTCTTGAAGCTGACATTGATCCAAACAACACGGCCTCGGGCAACTTGCTAAAACGTTGTGGTTTTGTTCTTGAGGGCTTGCTTCGGGAGCGGTGGACTGTCGCTGGCAAGGTCACAGATTCTGAATTATTTGGGCTGTTAAGTTATGAATATGAAAAGCGTATTTCGGTCTAGGTGGACTTGGAGTATCAAGCTAAGCGTAATTTTATTGCTTGTGGCGCTTGTCGCCTATGCTGCGCTCGGTCCCGCTACAGCACCCAATAGCCAGGTTTTTATTAATGCTAAAGTGCTGACTATGGATCAAAATAATTCTGTAGCAGAAGCCATTGCCCTGAAAAATAACAAAATTGTTGCGATTGGCAGCAGCCTCGAAATCTCCAAACTTATTACTTCCCAGACGCAGGTGAATGATCTGCAAGGTAAGACTTTAATCCCGGGTTTTATTGACGCCCATGGTCACTTCCCTGGCTCGGGTTTGTTTAAGGTTTCTGCGGATTTGCGTAGCCCGCCGATGGGGGGCGTCACCACAATGGCCGAATTACTTGAGGCCTTAAAGCAGGAGGCTCTAGGCAAAGATCCCGGAGAGTGGGTGACGGGCAATGGCTACGATGACACGCTTATTGCGGAGCGCCGCCACCCAACGCGGCAAGAGCTAGACTCAGTGTCGCTAGAGCACCCGATATACATCACTCATACCTCGGGCCATATGGGGGTGGCCAATAGTGTGGCCTTAAATGACATTGGGATCACATCCGAGACGCCCAACCCTGAGGGCGGTGTTATCGCCAGAGACGCTGTCAGTGGTGAATTGACAGGCCTGCTCGAGGAAGCTGCACGCAAGCCCGCTATGACGCGGGCGCTCGACTTTTCCATTTCTCAAATTGTGACGCTGTTTCAGTTTGCGATTAAAGAATATGCCGCGGCAGGTATCACCACAGCTCAGTCCGGTGGCTTGGACGAAAAATCATTAAAAGTTATTGCGCTGGCCTCGCGCCTAGGCTTTATTCCGTTTCGTGTTGAGTTGTGGCCTTGGTATGACGATCTTGCAGAGGATATTTTGTCTGAGAACTTTATTGAGGCTGATTTTGAATCGGAGTTGGCGAATATAGGTGCTGTGAAAATTGTCGCGGACGGAAGTATTCAGGGTTTTACGGGCTACCTTGCTCAGCCTTACCATACTCCTTATAAGGGCAATAAAGATTATCGCGGGTATCCCGTGGTGGCCCATGAGGATCTAGTATTGCAGCTTGAAAAACTGCATAAAGCAGGCCGTAGAATTGCCGTTCATGGCAATGGCGATGCGGCTATCGACGATATTCTTGATGCCTTCGCGCAAGCGCAAGCAAAATACCCCATGGAAGATCCTCGCTTGGTGCTTATCCATTCACAAATGGCGCGCAAGGACCAACTGCTTAAAATGAAGGAGCTGGGCATTACTCCTAGCTTTTTCACCGCGCACACCTATTACTGGGGTGACCGCCATTCAGAATTGTTCATGGGGCCTGAGCGAGCCTCGCGTATGAGCCCAACAAAAACCGCTCAGGAACTTAATCTGAGATTCTCGATACACCTGGATGTCCCAATTGCCCCGATGGAGCCTTTCACTTTACTTTGGAGTACCGTAAATCGTAGATCTACAGCCGGGAATGTTATTGGTTCTGCTCAGCGAATTTCTACACTCACAGCACTGCGGGCGATGACAATAGACGCGGCTTATCAGATTTTCCGAGATCACGAAATTGGTTCGATCGAAGTAGGGAAAATGGCCGATTTGCTTGTGCTCGACAAAAATCCTCTAACCATGGACCCTATGAATCTGCGCGCGTTAAAAGTCGAGCGTACTATTGTCAACGGCGTTACCATTTACGAGCGATAGACGCTTACTGCTCACCCACATACCAATAGCACTTTATTTAGCTGATGGCTTTGTGGGTTTGCGAAAATCTGGGGAAAATTGGCTTGAGGGTCCGTTGATTGGCTAAGGTTTTGATTCTAATAGAAAGCCATAGAGGCTGACCCTACTGGCTCGACCCCGATTTTCTCGTCGCGGCATAGTGAGGCTAGACGATTTATCTTAGTGGCAGCGGGCTAAAATTAGCGGCTTGTCTAAGTGTCAAGAACCTGCGTATACTCGGGTATTAAGGCGCATGCTGGATAAATAACCCCGCCTATTGGTAAAGGGGTCATTTGGGAGATCGATGGCTAAGTTTTCTGGTTATGAGATTCAGGCATTGCTGCATCACGGGGCGCAATCTCAAATTTTTCGTGCGCAAAAATTATCCACTCAACAACAAGTCATCCTCAAAACTCACGCATCCGAATTTCCAAGTACGGCCGATATCGACCGCATGCGGCATGAGTATAAAATCGGTAGATTGCTTGATCATCCCAACATTATTGCTTATAGCAGCGAGGAGCGCGCGAACGATAAGCTGCTGATGATCATTGAAGACTATGGTGCAAGTCATTTAGGTGCCGCCACTCCTAAAGGAGGCATGGACTTAGATCTTTTCATTTCGACTTCTCTGCAGCTAGTAGACGGTCTCAATGCTATTCACGACCAGGGCATTATTCACAAAGGCATTAACCCTTCAAATATTCTACTAAACCCAAGGACTTTATTAAGTAAGTTCTCTGACTTTTCTTTATCTTCACAGCTTAAGTTGGAGGCACTGCAAACCGTCAGTCCGCACCGGCTGGAGGGCGCGTTAAGCTACATATCGCCAGAACAAACTGGCCGAATGAACCGTAGCGTCGATTATCGCAGCGATTTTTATTCCTTAGGCGCCACTCTTTTTTATATGTTAACTGGCCAGCCACCCTTCTCAAGTGATGATCCAATGGAAATGGTTCATCATCATATCGCCAAGCGATTGCCAGATCTGGCCGAAATTCGAAAGGATATTCCCGCTGAGCTGACAGAAATTGTGGGAAAGCTGCAGGAAAAAAATGCCGAGGATCGCTATCAAAGTTGTTTTGGTATAAAAAGCGATTTACTCAAGGTGCAAAATATATTGCGGCGAGAAGCTCAAACTTTTCGGTTCGAAGTGGGCGCCCAAGACAAATCCGAGCAATTACAGATTCCTCAAAAGCTTTATGGCCGAGAGCAAGAAGCGGAACAATTAATGGCCGCTTACGACCGGGTCAGTCGCACCCAGCAAGCGCATATCATTACGGTGGGCGGCTATTCTGGCGTTGGTAAAACGGCCCTCATACGTGAATTGCACAAACCGATTGTTGGCCGACGAGGCTATTTCCTGTCTGGGAAGTATGATCAATTTAATCGAGATATCCCTTACAGTGCTATTATTCAGGCGTTCAGAGGCCTGAGCCGGGAATTGCTCACTGAAAGTGTCGAACAGATTGAGGGCTGGCGCCAACGCCTGCAGCAAACACTCGGTGTTAATGGGCAAGTAATTATTGACGTTATTCCAGAGGTCGGGCTAATCATTGGGCCGCAACCGTCAGTACCAGAGCTCGCCCCGACGGAGTCCAAAAATCGTTTTACCGCCGTATTCAAGAAGCTAATTCAGGTATTCGCTGACCCTCAGCACCCTCTGGTGTTGTTTATCGATGACTTACAATGGGCCGACCGTCCCACTCTGAGCCTAATTAATCAGGTTCTATTGGACGCTGATATCAACGGCTTATTGGTTATCTGTGCTTATCGGGATAACGAAGTCGACCAGCACCACCCCTTTATTGTCTTAATTCGAGAGTTAGAGCAGGCGGCTATCGAATGTTCCAGTATCTCCCTGCAGCCGTTGTCTGAGCAGCATGTCACCCAGATGATTGCGGGGGCTGTCGACACCGACACGGCCACTTGTTTTGCCTTGGCGCGAGAGGTGCGAAAAAAAACAGGCGGCAACCCATTTTTTGTTGGCCAATTTTTGACAACGCTTTATCGGGAAAACCTGCTGTATGTCGATTCTGATACCGGCCGGTGGGATTGGCAGCTAGACGTAATACAGCTAAAGCAGTATACCGAAAATGTTGTCGATTTCATGGCGGAGAATATCTTGCGCTTAGAAGAGCGCACTCAGGAAGTGGTTAAATTGGCTTCCTGCATTGGTAACTTATTCGATCTTGAAACACTCGCTACAGTTGATCAGCGTGAGCCTGAAGATACCTTTAAAGATCTTTGGCAGGCGCTGCATATGGGCTATTTACAGCCGGTGGACGACAGTTACAAAGCACTTGCACTGTCTCGTGATGAGCTCGCTAAAGAGAGTTTATTCACACAAGTTCGTTTCAGTTTTCTACATGATCGGGTTCAGCAGGCAGCCTATACTTTAATTCCGGCCGAGGATAAGCAGCGCTTTCATTTAAAAATTGGTCGCCTGATCTGGAAGAGTACCGATGATGCGAGCAGGGAAGATAAAATATTTGATATCGTTAATCAATTAAATGGTGGCATCGATGGGGTCACGAATGAATCGGAATTAGTCGCCATTGCCCAGCTCAATCTCCAGGCGGGAAAAAAGGCTCGTAAATCAGCCGCCTATGAGCCGGCCGTGAACTATTTGCGACAGGGTATAGCGCAGTTGCCCCAGTCGCCTTGGCGCGATCAGTATGAGCTTTGTTATGAGTTGAAAGTGTTGTGCGCGGAATGTGAGTACCTCGTTGGTCATTACCAGAAGTCCGACAAAATATTCGAGGAAATACTTCTTAACGCTCAATCACGCCTTGATAAAGGGCGTGTCTATGAGATTAAAATCTTTCAATACAGTAGCCAAAACCTGTTGCAGGAAGCCGTAGATGTGGCTAGGGAAGGCTTGGAACTTTTCAATGTGAACCTACCCGCACATCCGACAGTTGCAGGTGTCTTGTGGGAAATCGCGCAAGTGCAGTTTTTACAGGGTAAAACGTCGACGAATGCACTTTATCAGCTTCCCGAAATGGTCGATGACGAAAAACGTTTTGTCATGACCTTGCTGAGTCACATGATTTCGTCTTGTTACGGTACGGATCAAAACTTATTGGCCATTGTCATTGTTCGTGGCGTAAAATTTTCACTTCGTTATGGCATGAGCGCGCCAGCTTCCTATATTTTCACGTTTTATGCGGCGCTACTGGGTAGCAAGCTCGGCTGGTACCAGCGGGCGGAAGATTACGCCAAGCTTGGGCTCAAACTCTCGGAGCGATTTGATAATGTGAGTCTTCGCAGCCGTGCTAATTTCGCGATTGGGTCCTTTGTCAACCGCTGGCGACATCACAGTCGAGAGTCTGAAGCTTATAGTGAGAAAGCGTTTGAGTTGGCTGATAGTTGCGGTGACATGCTATATGCCGCCTATGCGCTGTACATTTTTTCTGAGGAACTATGTCATCTGGGGCAAAATCTGAATGAAACCCATCAAAAGCTTAGCCTCTATTGCAATTACATAGAGCACACGGCTAAAGACCAGTGGATGTTGCAGTTAATGTTGCCGATGCGTCAATACTTACTTGCACTGCAGGGAGACACTCATTCATCCACCGACCTTGGGGATAGCGAGTTTAGTGAAGTAGAGTATATCGGAGACATGAACAAAACCGGTGAGGGTTTAATGAACGAATTCTATCCTCACAAAGGCATACTCTTTTACCATGCGGGTGAATTTCCTAAAGCTCTGGAATTTTTGCGCAGCGCAATAGGGCCCATGCAATACCATTTTGCTATGCCCATTATACCTGTCCACTTGTTTTATTGGACCTTGTGTTTGCTTGAATTAAGATCAAATAATTCACCGCTGAATCGGGCTTCTGACACTTATAGAATTTCTAAAAATATTTACAAAATGTCCCAATGGGCAAAGAGTTCCCCGCAAAACTACACGCATCTAAAATTGATCTTGATGGGGGCCAGCGCTGGGGAGAAAGGCCAGTGGGAGGCTGCTCTAGGCTTGCTGGATAAGGGGGTGAAAAGTGCTCAAGACAATGGTTACACTCAGTATGAGGCGCTGGCCAATGAGTTGGCTGCTAGATTTTGTCTGCGTGCCAATAGGCTTCAGGATGCACAGCAATATATGCTCAAAGCTCACTATCTATATGCATTCTGGGGGGCGAAAACAAAAGTTGATTATTTACAGCGCACATATCCAGAATTGCTTGTCGAAGTCTCATCATCGGCCCCCTCGGTCGTGGCTACAACGGCCTCCACCACTGAACACCTTGATCTGCACTCCATTTTAAAAGCTTGTCAGGCAATTTCCAGTGAGATTAATTTGGAGCGATTGCTGAAGCGATTGATCGTGCTAATTATGGAAAATGCCGGTGCGCAACGAGGTCATTTGGTTTTGCACCAAAATCAACGTTTACTCATACAAGCAACCGCTGATTCTGATAGCGGAACCGTCACGGTTTTGCAGGCACAGGCCCTTAGTGATGAATATATCGCAACCGACCTGATTCGTTATGTGTTTCGAACAGGAGAAGATTTGGTCTTGGATAACGCTAGTGAGGATGAACAGTTTGGTCTGGGGACTTACATTCAACAGCGTCAACCTAAGTCTGTTTTGTGTACTCCCATGCGCTACCAAAAGAGCATTATGGGAGTGTTTTATCTTGAAAATAATTTAGTTAATTTCGCCTTTTCGAAACAGCGTATTGAATTAATACAGGTATTGTTGAGTCAAACAGCCATCTCTATAGAGAATGCTCGTTTATATGAAAGTAAAAACGAACTGAATGAAGCGTTGCAAAAAAACAATCAAGACCTTGAAGACAAGGTTCTTGAACGGACTCAGTTGCTTGACCGCGCGAGGCGGGAGGCAGAGCAAGCCACCCTACATAAGTCAGAGTTTTTGGCTACGATGTCCCATGAAATCCGTACACCTATTAACGGTATATTAGGCGTGGCTGAGCTTATGGAAAACACGAGTCTTGACGAAACCCAGTCCATGTATCTGAACTTGGTGCAAGCTTCAGGTGCGGCCTTATTAGACATTATTAATGATGTGCTTGATTACACGAAAATTGAAACGGGAAATATGGAATTGGAGGTAATTTCCTTCGATCTTAGAGTTCTATTAGAAGAAGTGATTAGCATATTTTCTCTGCATAACGTCGGAAAGGAGTTGGAATTAATATTCCACGTGGATGATAAAGTGCCTGCGGTGATAGAGGCTGACCCAACTCGAATTCGCCAAATTATTGTCAATTTCGTATCGAATGCATTCAAATTTACCACCCGAGGTGAAATTAAAGTATTGCTCAGTCTCGACCCTCAGAAAGAAAATAATCTGCTGGTTCAGGTGAAAGATACAGGGATAGGTATTGCTGACGATGTTCAAGCCAAGTTATTTTCCGCGTTTAGTCAGGCGGATAAGAGTACCACTCGGAAATATGGCGGAACGGGCTTGGGCTTGTCGATTTGTCGCAGTTTCATAGATTTAATGGAGGGTGATATTGGTGTAGAAAGCCAGCCAAACGTCGGTGCAACTTTTTGGTTCAAAATTCCAGTTGTGGTTAAACAACTGTACCAGGTGACGAGAGAACTTAAAGATTGTCGTTTGCTGATTGCGGTAGATAATCTGTCTTTGGCTAGCGTTATTGATGCTCATGCCCGTTTTTGGGGTATGAAGACCGACACCGCAAACAGTCAGGGAGAGTTAAAAGATTTACTGGATATGGCTAAGTTGTCAGGGAATGCCTATGATATTTTACTGCTGGATAAGCCCAGCGAGCCCACCTCTGGTCCAGATCTTAAAGAATTGCTGGGCTCCGTCGTCCGTCATATTGTTCTCCAGGCGGCGATAAGCGAACAAGTAGAGGGAATAAATCCTCTGGAACAGCAGCAGCTTATTTTTAAGCCCTATCTCCCCGCAGGGTTGCATGAAGTTTTTACCCGACAATTAAGGCCAGTGTTAAATCCAGGAAAATCGGCCTCTTCTGTAAATCCTACGGTGACTATAAACTCACAGTTGATATTGGTGGCTGAGGACAATCAAACCAATGCCTTGATTATCGAGGGTATGCTTAAGATATTGGGGCACCGCTGCGAATTCGCCCAGACAGGCGCGGAAGCGCTTGCCCGGTATACTCAACAGGGTGCCAACTTTGACCTGGTTTTAATGGATTGCGAAATGCCAGAAATGGATGGTATTGATGCTACCCGCTGTATTCGCGAATGGGAGGAGGAAAAGCAACGCACAGTCCGTTGTAACATAGTGGCATTAACCGCTCATGCGGCGGCTGAAAAGCATCAGGAATGTTTGGCCGCAGGCATGAACGACGTCATTCTAAAACCTGTCAAAATGAAGAAGCTTAGTGAGGTCATTACTTTCTATAGTCAGAAAAATAAGCTATATGTGTGCGAGAGTGACGGAGCCACTACCGAATGACATTGCTAGTAAGCTGAAGTTAACAGATAAGTCTCGATTTTTATGGGTGACTATGAATAATTTGGAAGTGCTTCTTTTAGGTCTTATTTTATTTTTTCCTCTTATTGATTTCATTAGCGGAAAATTTAAATCAAAGAGCAAGTCAGTCGAATATTTGAAATCCGCATTTTTTATCTGGGTTCCTGCTCTATTGCTTGTCTGTCTTTTTTCTATGGCTGAACTGTCGGTTGTCGATTTTGGTTTTGTCGTTAAAAATAGCTGGGAAAATATTTTGTTCGGCTCTTTGCTCGCTGTGGCCATAATTTACTTGCTGTTTTTAATTAAATCCATTCAGTCAAGCGGGGAGTTAAGGGCGGAGATAATAAATAAATCTAAAGCCTTCAAAGATATTCTTCCTACTACTAAGAATGAAGTGCTGATATTTACACTGATACTTTCTGTTACCGCAGGCGTTTGTGAAGAGTTGATTTTTCGAGCTTATCTTTTCACTCTTTTAGATAGCCATATTGGTATGGTCGCTGCGATATTATTGAGCAGTCTTATTTTTGGTCTTTGGCATTTATATTTAGGCTGGCAGGAAGTGATTAGAACGAGTGTTATGGGGGCTGTGTTTTGTGGTATTTATATTTTCACCGAGAATATTATTCTACCTATTCTAGTGCATATCTTTGTTGATGTTTACAGTGGTCTGATGTGTTATTTCGCAATGCGTAAGCCGCCATGTGTCACTCAAGAAAGCTAATAAGTTATTAAGGGCGGATTTATAAGTGCTGGCCTTTAGGGCCACGCATTTGCGTGCTGTGCGATCGGATATTTAAGAGAGGCGGGTTAAACGCTTGATAAGGCAAGGAAAATAATGGCGGACCGGACGGGACTCGAACCCGCGACCTCCGGCGTGACAGGCCGGCATTCTAACCAGCTGAACTACCGGTCCGCAAAATCTCTAGCGAGTGTAACCACTTTGTTCAAAAAGTGGTGGGTGGTACAGGGGTCGAACCTGTGACCTACGCCTTGTAAGGGCGCCGCTCTACCAACTGAGCTAACCACCCTCGCTGTCTGAGAGAGGTGCGTATTCTAACCATTAATCCTTGGCCGTCAACGATTTTTTTAATATTTTTTAAAGACTTACATTGATACCCCCAAAACCGCAGTGTTTGCTATAATCTCGCCTCTATTTTCAGGCTAGGTGTCTCAAGGTGTTGCGAACATTTTTTATCCTATGTGTATTCTGTCTCTCTGCGGTGAATTCTCAAGCTTTGGTCGAGGTCTATCAATTTGACAGTGATCAGCAGCGTCAACGCTACCAAAGTTTTGTCGACGACCTGCGTTGCCCAAAATGCCAGAACCAGAATTTGGCCGGCTCAGATTCTCCCATCGCCTCAGACTTGCGTCGGGAGCTGCACGACTTATTAAAAAACGGTATGAGCGATAAGGAGATTGTCGATTTCATGGTCGATCGCTATGGCGACTACGTGCTCTACAATCCTAGGCTTCAGCCCAATACCTGGTTGCTATGGTTTGCGCCGCTGGCATTGCTGCTGCTGGGCGGCTCGGTTATCGCCCTGATTGTGCGCCGTCGTCGTAACGCAGGCGTTCCAGAAAGAACCCCCTTGACCAAAACTGAGCAAGCTCGCTTGAACGCGCTGCTGAAAAAGGCTGAATAAAAATGAACGCAATTATATTGGGAATGGGGATGCTTGGGCTGTTGGCGCTGGGTTTTGTGCTCTGGCCCCTGTTAGGGAGTCGCAAACTGAGCGCTGCTCCCTTGGGTGATAGTTTGAGTGCCGAGCGGCAGCAGGCCAACGTTAGCCTATACCAAGAGCATCTGGATGAGCTTAAGGCCAGTTTGGCTAGGGGCTCTATTGATGAAGATCAGTATCAAACCTTATTGCTAGAACAGCAGCGGGCGCTGCTTGAAGACAGTCAGTCTCAAGCTGGGCCTTCGGCTGGCACGGCGCTACAAGGAAAGCTAGGGCTACTGCTTATAGCGCTGGTCTTGCCGGTGTTGGCCAGCGTTTGGTATTGGCAGCAGGGTGCGGCACAAGATTGGCAAATAACTCAAGATATAGCGGAAAAGTATCGAAACGACATCAGCGCGATGCAAGCCGGCCGGCGCCCAGATAAGCAGCCCGCTCTTGCGCTTATCAATCGCCTGCAGTCGCGACTGGAGAGTAAGCCAGAGAATCAGCAGAACTGGTATTTGTTGGCTCGCACCGCTATGGAGATGCAAGATTACTTGCTGGCCATTAGGGCTTATCAGCGCCTGCTGCAGTTGGCTCCTAATTCCGGAGGCATCATGGCGGAGCAGGCTCAGGCTATGTTCTTGGGTAATGGTAACCAAATGTCGCCCGATGTGGCCGCTATGGTCGCCAAATCCCTGACGCTAGAGCCAAATAACACAACAGCTTTGGGCCTGGCGGGAATCGCGGCGTTTGAACAAAAAGACTACGCCATGGCCATTCAGAGTTGGCGCCAAGCACTTAAATTCAATGTTGCGCAGGGGGAGAGTGAGCAATCAAGTGGCGCTCAGGCGCTGATGGGCGGCATAGCTCGTGCGCAGGAGTTGCTGGGAGAGTCTTCCAGCGGCACAGAAGAGCCTGCCCAAGGGGCTGAGCTGGCTGCGGCTCCCTCAATCAGTGTGAGCGTAGACATCAGCAAAGACATTGCGGCGAGCTCTGATCAAGTGGTATTTGTCTATGCTAGAGCGTGGCAGGGTTCTAAAATGCCCTTGGCCATTCGCAAGCTGAGCGTTGCCGACTTGCCGCTGACGGTGACTTTGGATGAATCGATGGCTATGGCCCCCGGAATGACCATTGCAAGCGCGCCAGAGCTTGAAGTTATTGCCCGTTTGTCGAAAGACGGGGGCGCTATCGCTCAGCCTGGAGACTGGATTGGCAGCAGTGGTCTGTTGGAGCTAAAGGGGGCTTCTGCAAGTGTCGCTATAGTAATCTCTGAAATATTGCCTTAAGGTCATTAAGGCTAGAGGGAGGAGGGTGTTCGGGGCCAAATAACAGGCGACTGAATCCCCTTTGTTAAATTCCCAATCTAGCCTAATTCCCTCCTTATCTGCAGGCCTATAGATCTTTCACAGAGCCTCTTGGCACACATAAGCCAAAACCCCTGTCTTCATAGGTGAAAAGCCCGCACCAAGCGTGTAGAATCGGCAAAATATTTACGTTGGCAAAATCGGCGTGCACCATTGCTGCTTCTCAGTGCAATGTTGTTCCCCGCCAATTCCAAAAAACATAACAAAATCAAAAGTTTAAGTGAAAACGATTTATGCGGTTAAAATGCATCAAGCTGGC
>Ga0209081_1000650_pt1 | contig 21026 bp, 13 predicted proteins | sample GOMGulsemesocosm_4_FD_184636 | JGI IMG/M metagenome (GOLD analysis project Ga0209081, IMG submission 184636) | Methane-oxidizing microbial communities from mesocosms in the Gulf of Mexico - GOM15B Gulf of Mexico (SPAdes) (version 2) | ecosystem: Environmental > Aquatic > Marine > Cold seeps... | reverse complement strand
GCCATGCCCAGCTGATCTTTTATGCGCTCGCAAAGCACAAAGTTACTGAAGACCTGCTTAACCTGACTCTGCGTTACTGTAAGCAAATGGATGGATTGGCTCTGGCTCACCGCGCAGTACTGCTCGAGTGGTACGGGGCAGGGGCCGAGGTAACCGCTCCTGGCGAAAGCATCGCTGGCACTGGCGCGGCCGCGCTCGGTTAGGCCGTAACACAGTGGCGCATTTATGCTGTGGTTGGCACGCACCTCTATGCGTGCCTCGCGTCGCAGATAGTGTAACAGCTGCTCAACAATTGGCCCGCCGAGCGCCAGTCGCTGACCAATTTCCCGGGCGCTTATGACGCCGGCTGTGTAAAGGTGCTTGCTTAGCAGGTCGGCTAGAAATCGCTCGCTGAGCCCAGTTTGCACCACGCTGGTCGGGCATTTTATCGCGGGTGTTTTGGTTTTTATACTGGCTCTGGTGTCTGTCTCTGCCAAGGATTCAGCTTCAGAAAAATTCTGCGCGGCACCATCGCCGGGGGCTGTTGGCCAGTCAGGGTTAGTGCCTAGAGGAGGCGCAGGCGCTGCGCTGAGGCTGCCAGTCAGTTGAGGGTTCACAGTGTTTGTATCCACTTGAGGAGCGGTGAAAAAAACAGTGCGCCGCTACTGCCAATAGCAATGGCAATAGCGCAGGGAAACTTTAACCCTGCCGCCTCACCTGCTGCCGGTGGCAGATACATGAACTGACCTGTAGTCAACGAGGTTTTGGCCATTGACAGGTAGCGTTGCAGATAGGCGAGCAGTCCGCCCTTGACCAGTAAAATACCCAGGCCGATCACGGTGGCGACGTTGATGCTGAGGAGCACGGCGATAGCCGCCGTGCTGGCGTCCATATAAGAGCCGGCGGCGGCCATTAACTTTACATCGCCGGCGCCCAGTCCGCCAAGACCATAAAGAGGAAGCAGCAATAGCAGGCCGACGGTCGCGCCAGACAGTGCGGCGAACCCGCCTGCCCAGCCGCCGGCCCAGACTTGGCTGCCCAAACCCAGCAGCAGCAGCGACAGCACCAGCAGGTTGGGGACCCGTCGACTCAGCAGGTCGACCACACTGGCCAGAAAGAGGCCGAGGATCAACAGGTATACGGCGGTATTGTTAAAAAATTCCAGCGGCATTGCTTTGTCCCGATGTCGTATGCGGTTCCAGCCACCGCCGCTGAAAAAATGACGGTGGCGTATTGATGCTCTGGTTGGCCGTTAGCAGGCTGCTCCAGTGGTAATTGCAGTGGCCAGGCATCCTATTTCTGTCGCCACCGCTGTGCCGAGATTGGAAAATGCCAGCACACTACCCGCGACTATCAGGCTGCCGGCTACCGCATACTCGACGGTTTCCATGCCGTCTTCCTCAAGTAAGAAGTTAATAATTGCTTGCTTTAGTGGCTTCATGATGACGTCTCCGTAGTTTCTGTTTAAACGCGTATAGGTCTTTTGGTTGTGTTGCTGATCACACAGCTTGAACTCTAGGATTGAAACCGCGTAGAGGTTAGGATTATTTTGCAGTCTTGATGAGTTTTTTTTGTTTTTCTCTTTTTTCTAATTCGTTTTTAATCGCAGTGTTTGTTGTTTATAGTGGCGAATTGATCTAATAGGTTTTGGGTTTATTATCCTTCGTGATGTGTGATTTTTATTCTGTATGCCGATATTGGTTGCCGTGGTTGTTGTCTGTGGTTATATGCTGGTCTTTATTTGTATTTGTAGGTATTTTATTATTCTTTGTTTGTTGGTTTTGTATTTTTTTTAGTTTGTTTTTATAAGTACATATTTTTATATCGCTCGTTAATATAATGTATTGCGCGCCATCTGTGCCAATATGATTCCACATTAAATTTTTAGTGACTCTGATATGGCTTAAGGATGAGCAAGCTATGAGGTGTTTCTGTGGCGATTTCAATCTTGTGGGTTGACCTAGTTAGCTCAGTTGAGTCCTCTGGGTTATCTTCAGCCTTCGGTCAGTGGGCGAGTGTTGAAAGTTTTGATGACCCGCTTACGCGAAATTATCGTAAAAAAATATTTGATTTAATATGTTTTGAATTAGATTTTCCCGATCTCGATAGCTTGTCATTTTTGAAAAAAACCAGTCTTGAATGGCCGGATGTTCCGGTGCTTATGATCAGTTCGGTACACTCCGAGGCCTTGGCTGTCTGGGCCCTCAGACTGCGGGTTTGGGAGTATCTGGTGGCGCCGGTAAAGACCAGAGAAATAGAGTCTGTTATCGCCTCGCTGGCCCAAGGCAATGCCAATTGCTCTGGGAAACCACCTCACCATTCCGACCGAAGCGACTGCTCTATGCCGGTAGATTGTCGCTACAGGAACAATAATTCACAGAAATCAATCCTCATGCCGGCGCTCCACTATGTGCACGAACACCTGCATGAGAAGATCAAGGAAAGCGATGTGGCTGCAATGTGTAATATGACACAGTTCAAATTCAGTCGTTATTTCAAGGGGTGCTACGGTAGTACTTTTCAGGAATTCTTGATCAGTATGCGCATGGATAAGGCGACCAAACTGTTGGTTAATCCGAATGTTCTGGTGGCCGATGTGGCCTATCAAGTTGGTTTTAAAGACCCCTCCTATTTCACCCGAGCCTTTAAAAAGGTTAAGGGCGTCTCGCCCCGTGATTGCCGTGGTGTTGGCGCCTGATCCTGCGCGCGGGTGGTTTGTCCGTGTCCCTGCGGGCGATAACTCTTGATCGTCCAGTTCGCTTGCTTGGTTTGGACTGAGCAGTACTGCGCGCCTCTAATTGTGGGGTTGTGATGGGAGGTATTGGGCGATCAGGGCCCTTAAACGCTGCCTGCGCTCGGCCATTGCGTGGGCACTGAACGCGACTATGAGACACACTGCATCTCGCAACTCATGAGTGTGAGATCGAAGTCCTTAGCCTTACCCTGTTCTACGGCCTCTAAACCATTGTTGACTATGTCCGGTTTTACCTGAAATTTCTTCAGCAGACCCTTGATGAGCATCCGGTGACCATATTGTCTTTGATCTCCACCTCCACCTCCTGCAGGGCAGTGTAGGCGTGAAAACGGTCGTCGCAGGTCTTGGCAAGCAAGGCATCGGGTTGTAGTTGTCGCTAGAGGGCTTCGCGTATCTGGCTGCGGACGATGGGTTTGAACCGTGTTGGGCTCAGCTCCTTGTCGGCTCGGCCTTTATGCCTATATCCGTGCCTGTGATGGAAAATACAACCGCTCCTCGCGCAGGCTAATAGCCAGGGCGATGCAGCTGTCGCTGGTGAACTGAAGGCATTGCCCAGCAGGTTGACGATCATCTGGCGAATACGAATGGGGCGTCGTGTATTTGCGCCTGTGTGCTAGCTTCTATGACGCTGTAGGACGGCAAATTTTAAACCATGAAAATTGCCGTGGCCGAGCTGATCAGCTCTTCCAACTCGATCAAGGGGATATCTATTTACAGAGTGAGTTGTGTGTTGGCAATAACAAAAAATAACGCGGATCTATAGACTTAATTGATTAAACTAATGAACATCTTACCCGGCGGCAAGCGCAGAGGGTAAGCCACGGCCTTATCTGGGCCCAGCGTATTAATGCTGTATTGGCTCCATGACACATACAGGGAAGTACTAATGGATATTATATTTGAAAACACCAGCCACTTTGTAGATCTAGATCAAGGGCGCCTGCACTACCATGACGTAGGCAGCGGCCCCTGTTTATTGTTGATCCACGGCTCCGGTCCGGGCGTCACTGGCTGGGCTAACTTTGCCAATAATCTAGCCTTCTTCGCACAGAAATTCCGCTGTCTGGTGGTAGACCTGCCGGGTTATGGTCAGAGTGATGCCGTGGCGGGGGATCCGATTGGCGTATGCGTCGAGGCGATGGTGGAATTGACGGAAAAGCTTGGCTTGGGTCAGGTCCACATTGTGGGTAACTCTCTCGGCGGCATTGTCGGTTCTTACATTGCCGCGCAACAGCATGAGCTGGTGGCCAGCTTTACCACCATTGGAGGTGTCGGCCTGAATCTCTTCAGTGCGTTTCCAGGAGAAGGTTTGAACCTGCTGACCGCCTTTGCCGAAGACCCAACCCGTGAGCGCGTAGAGGTGTGGCTGCGCTCGATGGTTTACGATCAAAGTATCATTACGCCGGAACTGATCGAGTCGCGCTTTGCCCAGGCGACCGAGCCGAAAACACTGGCAACGACCCGCGCCATTTATTCACGTGAAGCCATTGCGGCGATCACCGATTTTCGCAGTGGTCCTGATGCCACTCAAACCATTGCGCACCTGTCATCGATACAAGCGCCGACACTGATAACCTGGGGTCGTGACGACCGTGTCAGCCCCATGGATATTAGTTTGATACCTATGCGCTTGATTCCCAATTGCGAACTGCATATATTTTCCAATTGTGGCCACTGGGCCATGATTGAGTGCAAGGATCGTTTTGAGCGTTTGGTGGATGCATTTATTGCTTCGGTTCTGGCTGAAGCTGCGTGAATGCAGGCGAAATAGACGCTGAAATTATATAACCATAAAAAGTGAGTTTTACTTTGCCGACGACCCCGCTAGCCATTATCTCTGACTTTTTAACCGAGGCGCACACGCGTATTCAGCAAGATTTTTCAAACCTTGATCCTGTGGTCGGTGTTAGCCGAAAAATGCGTGACGTCGGTATACCCGCCGACGCCATAACCATCGACTGCCTTAAAAGTGGAAAGCGTATTATCGTCATACTGCATGACGAACAGGCCGACATCATTCGCTACCAGTTTTCATTGCGCGATCAAGATCCCGGCGATGAGTTTGACGTGTTGGCGTTGGAGGCGTTGAGTGCACAAACGCTCTATGACTGGATGAAGGATTATTTAGGCGTGGCAGCTCACTGAGGTATGGCTATTCATCGAGATGTGCCGGTGAGGTGACGCCTCGCTCTATCAGCAAAATATTTGTTGCCCCATTTCTGAGCTTTTTCGATTAATTGATGGCGATCTACCGGTTTTAGTAGGTAATCATCCATGCCTTGCTTTAGGCACTCCTGTAGTCGGTCTTGCACGGCGTGTGCGGTGAACGCAATGATGGGTAAAGGTATTATTGCGCCATGTTCAGCCTCTGCAGCCCGTATGCGCCTCACTGCTTCGAAACCATCCATAACCGGCATCTCGCAGTCCATAAAAACTAAGTCAAAGTCTTCTCTGTCAGACGAATTTGGTTGACAAATAACCTCGACGGCAATGGCGCCATTCTCTGCTCTGGAAACACGGTGCCCGGCTTTTTTTAGCAGGGCGCAGGCTACTTGGTAATTCACTGTATTGTCTTCAACCACCAAAATATTCAACGATGGTGTCGTAGGGGCCTCTTCTGTTTTTATGCCTTCTTTTGTATTTGAGGTGGCGGTGTCTTTGTTGCCCTCGGGGCCCAGTGCACGGGCGACGATGGTGATGAGGTCCCCCGTGATGATCGGTCGAGGGTAGTGGAAGTGTGGCGCCTTAAGCGGCAGACTTTCTTTAACACTGTTAGCCTCAATCAATGGGTGCAGAACAACGACGACGGTTTCACTGTTCTGAAACGATTCGATAATGCCAGTGATCACTTTGCGTTTATGTTCGCTAACATGTTGCGTGTCGAACAGTATTACGGCGTAGGGTGTCTCAGGGTTGCATTGAGATAACACCTCTTTGAACGATTTCACCCCTAGCGTGTGTGTGTCTAACTGAAGCCCCCTAGCACTGAAACTTTCTGCTGCGAATGTGAGGTAATCTTGACTGTTAGAAAAAAGTAATGTTTTTTGAGCTTGGGTAGCGCTTTTTGTCTGGGTTCTCTGAAGACTGTTATTACCTGGCGTAAGTGGTAGAGAGAGTGTGAACTCTGTGCCAATGTTTTCCTCACTATTAACGGAAATGTTGCCATCCATTAGTTTGCTGAGTTGCATGCAAATACTTAGGCCTAAACCCGTGCCGCCGTATTCTCTGGAGGTTGCCGCCTCTACCTGTGTAAAGGCTTCAAAGAGTGATTTAAACTTTTCCGGTGGAATGCCGATGCCGGAGTCTTTTACAGAAATAATCAGTTGTTGATCAGCTGATGCACCGACATTTAAAATAACGTGCCCCTGGGCGGTAAATTTTAGGGCGTTGCTGAGTAGATTGATGATGATCTGCCGCAGCCGCATGGGATCGGTGTTAATGGTTTTTGGAAGCTTTGGGTCGATGCGCGCCAGTAGGTCAATGCCTTTGTTGTCGGCCAGCGTGGTAAACAGACTGCTTGTTTCGCTAATGAAGGTGCTGACATTAAAGTCGATGTTATCGATCAGCATCTTGCCTGACTGTATTTTTGAGTAATCCAGAATGTCATTGATGATACCAAGCAGCGCTTCCCCAGAGTTTTTAATAACGTTGTTGTAATATTTCTGAGTGTCGTTCAGCGGCGTGTCATTGAGCAGAGACGACATGCCGATGACACCGTTCATTGGGGTGCGTATCTCATGGCTCATCTTGGCGAGAAAGTCACTTTTCGCCTCGGATTCGAGCAGTGATTTCTTCTCTTTGTCCCGTAGACGCCTGGCCCGATCGAGTGAAATAAACAAAAGCGTAAAGGCAAAAATAATAAAGCTGAATTCCCAAATTAGATTGATGTAGCCAGTCGATAGGTTTTTCTCTTGGGCGATGAGAATGATTCGAAAGAAGGTGATCAGGATGAAGGCGGCGCTGAGTAGACAAAACCAGCGCGCGAGCTTGTTGCCTTCACGCCATTGTTGCAGTGCGGCAATAAACGTGGTGATAAAATAAATAAACGTGATGGCCAGCGTAAACCAATAGATGGTCAGGGCTTGAGGTTGACTGGTGAATAGGAATGCGAGCATGGATGCCGTTATATAAGTTGTGTAAAAACGGCGCCATTTGGACAGCCGTGGAAAGCGTTTCGGCCATGAAAGCAGTAAGTTCGAAAACTGGGAAAACCCCAAAAACATGGCGGACGAAAAGAAGAAGAGGCTATTGAGCCCCGTGGGGTTGTCCCGCCACCACCATTGATAGGCATAGCCGGATATATGGAAGGCCACGGCGAAACAGCCAAAAACAAACAGTGCAAGATATAGATGGAGGGAATCTCTCAGGGCAATGGCGCTGAATAAACCCAGCACGGCCAGTAATGAAAGGGTGCCATAGAGTGCCCACTCGAGAAATTCGATGCGCGTTGCCGTTAACCCAAAGGAATCTCGACTGCGCAGCGTGGAGTTGTTAATGGCCAACATTGGAATCAGGTCGAGCCGTATCAGCAGTGTTCGGGTTTCACCTTGATTCAGTTCGACGGGTGTCAGCAATTTATGGTGATCGATGGGTCTGGCCGAGTAGGGGCGATTGCTGCCTATATCACTGAGCAGTGTCAGCTGCTCAGCACTGAGTAGGTACACCATCATGCTGGGGGTCACCGCGTCGCTATTTTCTAAAATCCAGCGGTGATTACTCGATGTTGGGTTGCTAACCGGCAAGGCAAACCAGCTCACGGTTTGCTTAAAAGGTGTGATGGTGTTGGTGGCGACCGGCTGCCAATCTTGATTAATGCCCTGTTGATAACCGAGGTAACTCTGGCGGATGTCGTCGGCGCTGAGCGAAGTCGTGTCGCGGTTAAACCACAGGGTGTAATCAATGATAGGCGTGCTTTCTTGTTCGCTGAGCGGCAGTGGGATAATGGGGCTCTGCACGCTGGCTTCAATCGTCAAGCTGCACAGGCAGGCAGCGATCAGTAGCCACCCTTGAAACCATTGATGAAGGCGACTGGAGGCGCGACCCGAGCGAGGCTTTGTTTGGCGCTGAATGGGCGTAAATGTTCTGTGCATCTAAGGTCCAACCGTCATCTGCGCGGAGGTAGTATTAATCGGTTATTAGCTAGGTGATTTATAGAACCAGTGTAGATGTCAACGCGCGCTTAAACCAGCTTTTTGGGCGCTGCAGAGGGCATGATTTACCTCGGTGCTCAAAGGGCGTGTTAGAGAACGTAGATCGCGATGATTAACGGCTAGGGAATGATTCTCGTGCCTGTGGATAAAGTGCGCGGCAAGGGGCTCGGCGCAGACATTAAAGCAAACAACGGCACGACTAATTCTCTATGTAGGGGTTATGTGGTTAGTTACTCTTCAATATAACTGCACACACGGTTTCGGCCACTTTCTTTGGCCATATATAAGGCCTTGTCAGCTGCAACAATTATAGAGGTTTGATCAAGTTTAAGTGGGCTTTTTATTGTGGTTACACCAAGGCTTAGTGTGACGATACTGGTGGTGGTTGAGGCTTCATGGGGAATCTCTTCCTTCCTTACGTTGTCGCATGCTTTGTTTGCCAAGGCTATTGCAGCTTCATGGCTTGTGTTGGGTAGGATGATCGCAAACTCTTCGCCACCATATCGTGCAACGGTATCCATTTCTCTTGGGAAGGCTTTGTTTATACAGAAGGCTACCTGGGTCAAGCACTGATCACCTTTTACGTGACCGTAGTGATCATTGTATTTTTTGAATTCATCAATGTCACATAGGATTAGGGATAACGTAGAGTTGTTTAGCATGGAGTGGTTGTAATCTTGATCAAGTTTCTCGTCGAATTTCCGACGATTATATATGTTGGTAAGGTTGTCTGTTATTGATATCTTTTCTAGTTGATCCTTTCTTTCTGTTAGTGTGTTTTCGCGTACTTTTAGTCCCGTTATTTTGAATAGCGTGATCGTGCACGCTCTGTTTGATTGTAATTTTTTATGCAGGGTAAACCAGTTGTTGCCATCAAAAATTTCAAAGTCTAAATTAGATTCTCCTAATAGCCAGTCGTTAAATAATTTGGTTGTGTTTTCAATCTTGTTGTGCGGGTACACCGATTTTATGAACTCTTGAAGCAAGTCTTTTAATGAGAGTTTTTCTGTGTCTAATGAGTTGTTTATGGTTTTGAAGTAGTGGCCGAAATAGCTGTTTGATTTCACTAGGAAGCCGTATTCATCATAAAGGGCTATGCCTTCATTTATCGAATTTACGGCTGAAAAGAACTGTTCTTTTAATAAGTTAATAGATCGCCTGGATTTGTCTATTTCGTTCTGTTGTTTTACTTGGTCGGTGATGTCTTGCAGCGTTCCGTGGTGAAAGGCTGGTTGTTTTTCTGTTGGCGGATTTATAACGCCTATTTCTCGAATGTATTTAATGCTTCCTGAAGGTGTTATTATTCGATATTCTGTCGAGTAATCTTTCAGTTCTTTGTCAGAGGATCTGAATGTTTCTAGAACTCGTTTCGAGTCTTCAGGGTGAATGAATTTATTTATATTGCTTAGCTCTGTCTTTCCGTTATTTATTTTTGTCGTCAAAGATGACATGAAGTTATTTATGAAGTTTCCAGAGTATTCAATCTCTGGGTTGTCGCCGATGGTTGATTTCCAGAATCCGATCTTTGATATGTCTGCAGCCATGTCTAGAAATCTATGCTGTTCTTTTATGATGCCCTCCTGCTCTATTTCATCGGTCATTATTTGAGATATACAAATAACGCTATCCCAGCTGTCTTTGTACTCTTCAGGTATGTAATAGCTGTCTCTGAAATCAATTCTCTCTGACTCTCTGTTGATCTCCTTGGTGTGGTCTATGTATACAGATGCCCCATTTATGAAGGCTTGTAGCTCGGGAATGAATCCGGTTTTATATGCGTTGTATGTATTTATGAATTCGTCGTATTCACTTGTTTCGTAGCCGTACATTTCTAGTACTACAGGGTTTACGGATAGTATCTTTATTTTGTCTGAATAGATTCTCACTAATTCTGTATTTTCTTTTAAGTGGCCACTTATATTATGTTGAGTGTTTATTGGCAATTCATTAATTGTTGACTTTAGCTCGCTCCAGTCTTCCTCCCAGATACCGACAGGTAGACTTTTGTATAACGCTTTAATTCGCTCTTCACTTTTGTGCAGTTTTACAGCGTTATTGACTTTCTCCGTTATATCTTCTGAAACAACTACAATATGATTCCATGTATCTATACTGTTTATATTTGTTGATATAGTGTCTTTCAGGTATACGGGAGAGCCTTGTAGGGTTGACTCCCACCCCTCGAGAATAAACTCTGTATTTTTGTTGTATAGATTGGTCGCTATGCCAATAAACTTTTCATGGTGGCTGGTTTCGGAAACTATGAAGTCCCCTAGTTCCTCTGTTGTTTGTGCGCCATAGTTTTCAAGAACTCGCTGGTTTATCCTTATTATTATTATAGTTTTAGATAACTCTTTGACGAGATCAGGGTTGCTGCTTAAGTATTCCCCGACGTCTAAGTCGTTATTTGCAATATATTTGTCGAGTTGTAATTTAACCTCGCTCCAATCTTCCTCCCAAACACCGACAGGTAAGTTATCAAATATTTTGTCGTGAGTGGTTTTGTGCTGGGGTGAATATTGATTAGGTGGCGTCACTCGAACATTCCTTCATCACATTTTATTGTTTATTGATTCTAGGGGCTGTACGCACAAGAGGGTATGAATTTATGTTATAAGTGCTGATTTTTCATGCCGAAAACATTAACCCATACCTTGTCATTTTGATCTTATCCTGCATTTCAGCGTCAATATCGTTGGCGGTATTGGGCACCGAGACATCAACCTCTCGACCTCAGTTGATTGGATGCAGTAATATGCGCTTGGCGGGCTAGCAGGTGGCCAAATTAACTATGCCGCCACATTTCCTGAAGTTTGATACCTATACTGACAGCTAGAGGTGAAAAACATGAAGCTGTTACCACTAACGTTAGTCTCAGTGCTGTTGATTCCTGCTCTGTCCCATTCAGACATGTCCGACGACGACATGTTTGATCTCTCTCTGGGAGATCTTTTGAAGCTGAATATTTCAACGGTTTCAAAGCGCTCTGAGCTGTCACTGAATTCTCCGGGTATCATCAGTGTCATCTCCGCCGAAGAAATAAAAACCTTTGGGGCGCGCAATATTAAAGACGTGTTGCAACGCACAACTAATTTGTATATTGCGGATTCAAGCACCTTTACGGCCAATACGATAACCATGCGGGCGGGTGCTACTCAGCACTTGAATAACCACGTCTTATATTTAATCAATGGCCGGCCGATACGGGAGTCTCAAAATGGTGGTTTACATACCGACATCAATCTATTGTTTCCGGCTGAGGCGCTGGAGAGAATAGAGATTGTTCGCGGGCCTGGCTCTGTCCTCTACGGGAGCAATGCCTTTAGTGGTGTCATTAATTTCATAACCAAAAAACCCAAGAAGAGTCTTGGCGGTAAATTAAATTATCAACATGGAACCCATGGATTTAACAGCTACTCGGCTGCCTTGGAATCGGACTTGGGTGGCGATGGAAGTGTCTATGCCATTTTCAACGCTTCTGATACCGATGGTGAGGTTTTCTCGGCGGCCGATGAGAGTGGCTTTGCCGATTCACGCCGGCAGCTGTTTGATGGCGATAATGTCTTTATTGATATTAATTATAAGGGGTTAAGCTTTAGTACCATTCAAAGTGATACTACCCATCCATTATTTGGCGGTGCATTTCGGTGGCCTAATGATGCGGTGTTTCAGTATAAGAGAGCCTTTTATGACCTGGGGTACGAGCACCAGTTTACCGATGTCTGGTCTGGGTCGGTTAACTACACCTCCAATGAGGGCGAGAGGCTGATCGCCGGTCCAGGCTCGTCGTCGTCGGAGTTCTTGGCCAATGGTTACCTGTATGAGGCGACCATCCATGGAAAGCTGTCTGAAAAAATTAACCTGGTGACGGGGGTAGTCGTTGATTATCTTCGTGGCGATCTGTTTACCCGGGGAGGCTCATACCGAACTAAACGCACGGGCACTTATGCGCAGCTAGATTACCAGTTGCTAACGGATGCAAAGATCACGGCGGGTTTACAGCGTAATGAGCTGGATGGCGGGCACTCGGATCTATCCCCCAGGCTGGCCTTAAACTATCGCTTTGATCGACAGTGGACAGCGAAGTTACTCTACAGTGAGGCGTTTCGCTCTCCCTATGGATCTGAAAATTTCTTCGATGCTGTTTTCCTGCAGGGCGATGCCACGCTAAAACCTGAATCCATCACCACCTATGAGGCGCAGACGAGTTACAGTGAGCATGACTACTTTGTTAGCGCTACCTATTATAGCAGTGAGACTCAAAACGCCATTGGCCGAGCCATAGTCAGTGGTACTAATACCTTTGTGAATGAGAGTGGTGAGGTCACCTTTGACGGTGTTGAACTTGAGGCCAGTTGGAAGGTGAATTCTCGGTGGCAGCTCAAGGGTAACTACAGTTTTCAAAATAGCGAAAATGGCAGCGGTGAAAATAATGTGACACTGGCCCCGAGGAAGATGATGAAACTGGGTGTTTCGTATCATTCGGATCGAGGTTATAGCATTGGCCTGTGGAATAACTATATTGGTGAGTCGAATAAGATAGAAGATCAAGCCGGTAACGCTGCCTTGGTCGTGAACCCCTCCGCTGGGGCTATTAATTTATTGAGCTTAAATCTCAATGCCAATGCAGGCCGTTTTTTTGACCGGCCAAGTTTGAAGGGGCTTGGGTTTTCGGTGTATGCCAACAACCTTCTGGGGGAGGAATCCTACTTTCCCGAGCTGGGAAGAAAAAGAGTAAATACCTACCCGCAGAGCAATGTGAAAGGCATTTATGGAACGTTAAAGTTTTCATTTTAATTGGACGTGGCCAGGTCGCTCTGCTGTAACAATTGCTTGATCTCCGGCACACATGAACCGCAGTTGGTGCCAGCTTTGCAACAAACGCCAACTTCTTGATAGGTGGTGAGCTTGTGTTCGTCGATGGCATTAAGAATGGTTTTCTCGCCGACGTTAAAACACGCACAAATGGTGGCGCCGACATCCACGGTGCCGACCGTTGGAACCCCCGCCAGCAGCGCCATACGTTCGTGCACTTCGAGCGTTGGTTTGGCAAAGACTGACCCCAGCCAGCCACGACTCGGCAGCAGGGCTTCATCAACGCTTGGCGCAATGCAGACCAGTGCTTGTAGCTGTTGATCTCGGTAACTGGCGCCGCGGTACACACGGGTGCCGGTGTCATCAAATTCCTGCCAGTCTAGATCGACTTGTTGCAAGAGCAGCGCTTGGCTCCAGGTCGACCAGTTGTCCTGCGCTTTCATGCCCGCCAGTTCGTAGCGGTAGTAGCCGTCGGCGTTAACCGTCACCTGATACTCAATGTCCAGTTTCCCGAGCGGTTGGCGCGAGAGGATAAACCCGTGCCAGTTGGCGTTGAAAGGGCGCACGCTCACCGGTGTGTGTTTACTCTCCGGCTGGCCAGAGAGTGGATCCACGACTGGGTTAACCAACGCGCCCATACGCCCATGGGTGGCGTACTGCTCACTCCAGTGCATGGGCACAAACAAATTCCCCTTTTGCTGGCTGTCGGTGATCATCACACGCGCGTACATTTGACCCCAACTGCTGAGTAGGTGGGCAAGTGCGCCCTGCTGCAGGCCGTATGTCTTTGCATCCTCTGGGTGAACTTCCACAAACGGTTCTGGACGGTGTTGGTTTAAACGTGGCGCGAGGGCGCTGCGGGTCATGGTATGCCATTGGTCGCGCAAACGACCGGTGTTAAGCACCAGTGGAAAACGTTTGCTGACGGCGTTGCCTGGCGCGCGGGTCTGCAGCGCAATAAATTGTGCATGGTTTGTGTTGGTATAAAAGCGACCATCGGTGAAAAATCGTTGCTGACCTTTTGGGGTTTGTTCGGTAATAGGCCATTGGGTTGGGGCGAAATTTTGGTACTGCTCCGCCGAGATGTTTTTCAGTGCGGAAATATTAAAGTCGCGCAGGCGCGCCTGTGGGTTTTTAATCGATGCTGGTTCGTTTTCAAAACCGGACAGGGCCGCGTGCTCGCGAAAAATATCAATCGGTGACTGGTAATCAAACGCGTCGATAAAACCTAAACGTCGCGCCACTTGAGAAATGATCCACCAGTCGGCTTTTGATTCTCCCGCCGGTGCAAGCAGCGCCCGCTGGTGAGAAAGTCGACGCTCTGAATTGGTGACCATGCCGTCTTTTTCGCTCCAGCCCAGCGCCGGTAGCTTAACGTTGGCCAGTGCCAAGGTATCGCTCTGTGCTACACAGTCAGATACGACGACAAAGTCGCAATCGGCCAGTGCGGCTTTTACTTTGTCGGCGTTGGGCAAACTGACCACTGGGTTGGTGGCCATGATCCACACGGCTTTAATTCGTCCGTCGGCAATGGCATCAAATAATTCCACGGCGGGTAGCCCTGGTTTACTGGCCAGGGTGTCGGTGTTCCAAAAGCGTGACAGCCTGTCGTGATCACCCTCAATGTGAAATTCCATATGCGCGGCCAGCTGATTGGCAAGGCCGCCGACTTCACGGCCGCCCATGGCGTTGGGTTGGCCGGTGAGCGACAGCGGCCCACAGCCGACTTTGCCGATGCTGCCCGTGGCGAGGTGGCAGTTGATGATGGCGTTGACCTTGTCGGCGCCGCTGGACGATTGTTTGATACCCTGGCTGTAAACCGTCATGACTTTATCGGTGTCTTGGTACCACTGGTAAAATTGCGCGACATCGTCTGCATTTAATTTACAGTACTCCGCAACACGCTCTAGATCGCCCGCGTCTTCATCGGCGGCTGTTAGTGTCTGCTCAAAACCTTCTGTGTGTTGAGCAATAAAGTCGTTATCAAGTGCGCTGTTCTTACCAAGGAAACTCAGTAGGCCGTTGAATAACTTAACGTCGGCGCCACTGGCGATGGGCAGGTGAAGGTCGGCGATGTCACAGGTGGCGGTGCGGCGGGGATCAATCACCACCACTTTTAAATTGGGATTGCGGTCGCGGGCATTGCGAATCCGCTGGAATACAATCGGGTGACACCATGCGGTGTTGGAACCGGTGAGGATGATTAAGTCTGTATTTTCTAAATCCTCATAGCAGGTGGGAACCGTGTCGGTGCCAAAGGCCCGCTTGTGACCGGTGACGGCAGAAGACATACACAGACGACTGTTGGTATCTATGTTGGCGCTGCCAATAAAACCTTTCATGAGTTTATTGGCGACGTAATAGTCTTCGGTCAGCAGTTGGCCGCTGCCATAAAACGCGACGGCGTCGGGACCATGTTCTTTGATAATCTGCGCAAATTTATCAGCGACAGTGTCCAGGGCGCTGTTCCAGCTGACGCGTTGGTTGTTGATCTCGGGGTGCAATAAACGGCTTGAGAGGTCGATGGTCTCACCCAGCGAAGAGCCTTTTGAGCAAAGACGCCCATAGTTGGCGGGGTGGCGCTCATCACCTTGTACGGTGACTTCACGGGTGTGTGGGTTTACTTTGGCTTCAATGCCGCAGCCGACACCGCAATACGCGCAGGTGGTGTTGATGGTTTTGATGTCACCGTCCGGTTGCTCGGCAGCGGAATAAATTAGTTCGCTCATGTCGCGTTGCTTCTTATGTGTAGGCCATTACGCCACTTGCATGGATAAGGTCTCAGCCTCATAGCTTGGTGTCTGCACCTGCAGAGGGGCGGCGTAGGCCTGCCCAAATATTAATAAGCGGCGCATGCTGCTTATTGACGTTTGTTGTTCGATTAACTGTTGGTACCACGCGCCTTCACTGGTTTCACCATAGAGCACGGCGCCGATTAAATGATCACCTTTTAAAACTAACTTTTTGTAGATGCCTTGGCTTAGATCGCGGAAGAGTAAAAATTCGCACTCGCCATCGCCGAGGAAGTTACCCACTGAAAATAGATGGATGCCGGTTACTTTGAGTTTAGTGGCTGTGGGCAATGTCTGGTAGGCGCTTTCGCTGTGACCACAAATATTTTGCGCACAGATCTTGGCCTGTTCGAACAGCGGGGCGACCAAGCCGAACGTATCGCCGCGGTGTTGAATGCATTCACCGACGGCGTAAACGCTCGGGTCATAGGTTTGCAGCGTATCACTGACGACAATGCCCCGTTCGCAATACAGACCAGCGCTTTGGGCCAATGCCATGTTGGGACGCACGCCGATGGCCATGACGAATAGATCGCAGGGCAGTTCGCTGCCGTCGGCAAAGCGCACGGCCTTTATATGACCTTGGCGGTCGCCGATCAGGGCTTCGGTTTTGGCGGGCATCTTAAATTGCACGCCGCGTCGCTCGAGCTCCTGTTGTAATAGCTTGCCCGCTTCCACGTCGAGCTGTCGGTTGAGCAGCACGTCATTGCTGTGGATAACCGTGACTTTCATACCGCGCTCGGTTAAACCGTTGGCGGCTTCTAAACCCAGCAGGCCACCGCCGAGCACAACCGCGTGTTCGTGGCTGTCACTGTAGTTGAGCATGCGCTCAACATCGTTCACATCACGGAAAGCCAATACGCCGTCTAAATCGTTACCGGGAACCGGCAAGATGAAAGGGTTGGAACCGGTGGCGATCAGCAATCGATCGTAGTCGGCACGGGTACCGTCGGCGGCGATGACGCAGCGCCGGGCGCGATTGATCTCAACCACGGTTTTGTCTTCGCCTGCGTGCAGGGTGATGTGATTATCGGTGTACCACTGACGATCGTTGATCATGATGTCGTCGAGGGTTTTCTCACCGCACAGAACCGGTGACAGCATGATGCGGTTGTAGTTGCCGTGGGGTTCGGCGCCAAAGACAGTGATCTCGAACTGCTCGGGGGCGGTGGCCAATACTTCTTCCACGGCTTTCATGCCGGCCATGCCATTACCAATTACCACGAGACGTTGTTTCATAACCATTTACCGCTTTACATCAATGGGTCCGGTAACGCACCGGCGCTTTAATAGAGTTATAGCAAGGGCTATACCAAGCGTACAAAAAAAGCGTCAGTGTCGAGTTGGTGGGCTTTAAAGCGCATCAGTGTGGTGTTTTAGCCGGTGATGGGGTGTTTCAGTAGGGATTGAAGTGGCCCGTGGCGGAGCTGGTGGCCATAAAGAAGGGCGGGCGCACTATATTGGTGCGAAATTAGACTTTCTGTACGAGGATGTCGACGATGGCTTGGGTCAGCGTGTGAAGAAAAAGTTTACGGTTGATCAGGCTTTGCTGGGGCAGGTAGTTGGCTAGGCCGTGAATCAGTAAGCAGCCGACCAGTATGCCGCGGGCTTGCAGGGCCTCTGGGTCACTGTGGTCGAGAAGGGGGGCCGCCATGGCGTGAATGCGTTGGATGTTGTTAAGGTCTTCCCGCTCCTGGCGAAAACTGCGATAGCGCTCTGAGTTCATCAGCTCACTGTGAATTTTTAAAAATTCACGACCTCCGTCTTGATTGTCGAGCTGGGCCGCTAGCGGCTGTACCAGCGTGCCGACCAGGTCATAAAGATTGTAATCCTCAGCGGCTTCGAGTTTATCGAGCTGGGCGGTGCGTTCTTCAGCAATGCCCAATGCGTGCTTATCGAGCACAGCGTGCAGCATGCCGTCTTTGTTTTTAAAATGATACTGCAGCGCACTGCGGTTTTTTTGCTCGGCGGCTTTGGTGATATCTAGCAAGCTTGTGGCTTCAACGCCATTACCTGCGAACAGCTTTTCTGCGGTATCGATAATGCGTTTGCGGGTGGCAAGGGTGTCTTTACGCACAGTGTTTGGGCTCTAAGGTAGGAACAGTGGCGCTATTGTTTCATGGCCTTGCGTTGCTCGCCAGCGCTGCTTTTCGATTTGTTCATCTTAAGCACGAGGGGCAGGAGGTGAGCCGCAACCATTAGCTGGCGAGGCTTGCGTAGCATCAACCGGTGGCCTAGCCATGTAACGCAGTGCCTGCACAGCTGCTTTTCTGTGTTGAATTAGTGATATCCTCGAAAGCGCTCGTTACTATTAATCCATATTTCACTGTCAGTTTGTAGGTTTCGATGAATCAGCCCACCTCACTATCTGTTTGGGTCGAAGTTGCTCGCTCGCTTCTTGAAGAGCATGGCTTTGATGCGGGAGAGGTATTTGCAGAGCTTGGCATTGTCGAAAGTGAAATACACAACAACGAAGGTGATCGCTACAGTGTTGAAACGATCGCCAAAACCTGGCGCAAGGTGGCTGAGCTAACGGGAAACGCCAGTATTGGCATCACCGCCGCAGAGCATTATTTTCAACCGGCTCACTGGCAGGCGCTTGGCTTTTCGCTGTTGTGCAGCAGCAGTTTATTTGAAGTCTTTCAGCGCTTGGCTCGCTACAGCGCAATATTGTCCGACGCGGTCATTATCTCGATTATCGAATCCACCGAACGCGTTAAATTAGTAATTAGCATACGGGGGGCGCCGGAGTTTATTGGCGATGAAGCGTCTGACTTTGGTTTTGCCGCGCTCATGAAACTTTTCAGAATGGTGTACCCACAGAAGTTAGAGCTGCATTCGGTTGAATTAATACGCCAGGCGATCGATCAGCAAACGTATGTCGATTTCTTTGGTTGTGATGTCATTTTCGGCTCCGAGCGTGTGTGTTTCTCGTTCAGTCCTGAAATTGCTCACAGACAGCTGCCTATGGGCAATGCGGAATTAGCGGCGTATCAAGATCGTCTTTCTGATGACTATAAGAGTCGCTTTGGCAATAACAGCTTGGCTATCAGAGTTAAAGACGAAATGTTACGCCAGTTGCCCGGTGGTGAGCCGACTCCGAAAGGCGTTGCCGAAACACTTCATGTCAGCGTCCGTAATTTACAGCGAAAACTGAGCAGCGAGGGTACCTCATTTTCCTTTTTACTCAGTGAAATACGCCAACAACTGGCAAAAGAATACCTTGCGCAGGAGTACCGCTCCTGCAATGAAATCGCCTATATGTTGGGCTTTTCCGAGAACAGTAATTTTACCCGTGCATTTCGCCGCTGGTTTAATCAAACCCCTACGGAATATCGGAAAAGCTTGGAGAGAAACTAGTCGTTTGTTCAATTTAAATATCCTTGTTAGACGCCTCATATAGCTCCCCCGTATCGTATTTATCCTACCCCCTACCAATAGATCCACAGTTTCTTAGTGCTCAGGTCTTCGGGGACAATCAGTTGGCCGCCAGAGATAAATCTGTTTTCACATCAAGACATACAATGGCGATGAATTTTTTGCGTTGCTGATAGGTGCGTGTAAAGGGGCTAAACCTCAAGGGTTGGAAGAAACGATGAAAAATATAGTGAACAGGTTACTTTATTCGGTAGGCCTACTCTGTAGCTCGGTAGTTCTAGCGACAGACAAACCAAATATTTTAGCCATTTGGGGCGATGATATTGGCCCTTATAACGTCAGTGCCTATAACCGCGGTGCTATGGGTTATAACACGCCAAACATCGATCGGATTGCCAATTCGGGCATTCTGTTTACTGACTCTTACGGTGATCAAAGCTGCACCGCAGGTCGCTCGAGCTTTATTACCGGTCAGCACCCTATCCGCACGGGGTTAACCAAGGTGGGTTTGCCCGGCGCGAAAGAGGGGATAAATAAGAAAGACCCGACCATCGCCACACTGCTTAAACCTCTCGGCTATATGACCGGTCAATTTGGTAAAAACCATTTGGGTGATCAAGATCAACACCTGCCAACGAACCATGGTTTTGATGAGTTTTTTGGTAACCTCTACCACCTGAATGCAGAAGATGAGCCAGAACATGTGGACTATCCTAAAGACGCGGCGTTTAAAAAACGCTTTGGTCCGCGTGGGGCTATTCACTCGTATGCCGATGGACGTGTCGAAGACACCGGCCCGGTATCGAAGAAACGCATGGAAACAATCGATGAAGAGTTTTTGGCCGCAACCTTAAAATTTATGGATAAAGCGCACGCCGCGAAGAAGCCATTTTTTGTTTGGTTTAACTCCACGCGCATGCACGTCTGGACGCGGCTGAAACCTGAGTCAGAAGGCGTGACAGGTCAGGGGCTTTACGCCGATGGCATGGTTGAACATGACGGCCATGTGGGGCAATTACTTAATAAACTGGATGACCTCGGCATCGCGGACAACACCATTGTGATATACACCACTGACAATGGCGCTGAACTCATGCTTTGGCCAGATGGTGGCTATACCCCTTACCGAGGTGAGAAGAACTCAAATTGGGAGGGCGGGTACCGAGTGCCCATGATGGTGAGCTGGCCGGCAAAAATTAAGCCCAATCAAGTCTCGAATGAAATAATTTCACTTCAAGACTGGCTGCCAACGCTATTGGCTGCGGTGGGTGATGACGAGATTAAGGCCAATCTTAAAAAGGGCACGGATATTGGTGGGACTCAATATAAGGTGCACCTGGATGGTTATAATTTCTTGCCGCACTTTCTAGATGGTACGAAGCCTGGGCCGCGCAAAGAATTTATTTATTCATCGGATACCGGTGACATTGTTGCTATTCGAGATGGTGATTACAAAATGGTCTTTAAGGAGCAGCGCGCTGTGGGTTTGGCGACCTGGCAAGACCCTTATTTTGTTTTGCGAGCACCGAAGATATTTAACCTGCGTATGGACCCCTTTGAACGCATGGACCGTGAAGCGGGTGGGTATGAGCGCTGGTATGCAGAGCACATGTTCTTGATGGCTCCGGCGATGATGCGAGTTGGCCAGTTTAAGCAGACTTTTGAAGACTTCCCCCAACGCCAGAAGCCAGGCAGCTTTGTGCCTTAATTGCGCTCGAATTACTTGGGTGTATTTAGATGGCCGTCAGTGAACTGATGGCCATTTTTTATGGGGGTAAACTTGAGGCTACTCAGTCACTGTCTCATGTGCGATGGGCGTGGTGTATAGTCGTTTTGATGCATTGGCTACTCGGATAATAAGGCGTGGTGGAAAAATACCCGATATTTAGCGCGCCTGAACTCCCTCTAGAGCCTTCTGTTCGTCAATAGACTGGGCAGCGTGGGGTATTTTTGAGATAGTGGCTTCTTTAGAAGTAATAAAAGAGATGTTATGAGTCGTCAGCGTTGGGGTGACAATTCGCGGGTCAGCGATCAGGCTTCGGGCCGCCATTTGATTTTACTGGCGGCGAAGCACTGTTTTGCCGAAGCCAGCATTGAATCGACCAGTATTGATCAGGTTGCGCAGCAGGCGGGTGTGTCACGCCGCACGGTGTATCG
>Ga0209081_1000649_pt1 | contig 21037 bp, 14 predicted proteins | sample GOMGulsemesocosm_4_FD_184636 | JGI IMG/M metagenome (GOLD analysis project Ga0209081, IMG submission 184636) | Methane-oxidizing microbial communities from mesocosms in the Gulf of Mexico - GOM15B Gulf of Mexico (SPAdes) (version 2) | ecosystem: Environmental > Aquatic > Marine > Cold seeps... | reverse complement strand
GGTGCCGTGCATGTGTGGCCAACCGCCCGTTGCCACATAATTACCATCAGCGACTAAAGTTGCTTTATGGTCTACATCTCTATCAGGAAAACTAAATACAAATGGGCCTTGATGGTCTCTTCTAAAGCCTTCAATACCACGAGTTGTGCCAATGCCTGCAGGGCCATACCACATAAAATCTGAATGCCAGTAGTTTTCTAATTTCATACTTGATAATGACTTTCCGTCAAAACGGCCTAATTCATCAAGCATATCAAGTATGAGTTGTTGAGATTTTTGTGCGGTATCTACACCACTTGCTTCTCTAACTACGCCGTCCATAGTTGATGGTGGCATCATTAACCCGCTATGACCTAAGCTTTTTCTTAGTGGGTTTACACCAGCTTGGTTCATTGCATCTAAAAAGTCGAGAATGATAAAACATTGAGCTATTTTACCGTCTTTAAGTCGTACTAATTCTGTATAGCGTAAATACAGTGTTCTATTCGTTGCAGGAATACCGAAAAGGTCTTGAGCAAATGTACCAATAAAATAACCGGTGCTGGCTATCCATGTTGCACCTTGATATTCACTTTCAACATTAATGAATGGCTTTCTCTCTATGTCTGGTAATGCATTTGCTAAAGGTTGCCAAAACTCTTTTATCATTTGCTCTTTGTTGTGAAGATCGTTTATCGGTGCACTTACGTGCCACTGCACATCGTCTTCTAGGTAATCATTGATTTGTTCTGGGGATGACTGTAATTGTAGGTATAGTTTATCTATTAGCGTTTTCAATTTTATTTCTCCATTTCTAAATTCAATTAAGAAGTTTTACTTGAATTATCTTTTTTGCAGAGTATCATCTAATGACTTCGAAGTCATCAATGGTTTTGATTTTTTAAATAACTATATTTTACAGCAGTAATCTCATGACTTAATGCAAGTTAGTAGCAAGAGGTAGAGCTTATAGTTACAGGGGATTGGTGAAAGTTAGTATTATTAAGAGGAAATTTAATGCAAGAATTACATGAGAAAAATAAGGTGTTGCTCAAATCATTACGCAGTGCACTTTATGATTTTGATCGCAGCACTGTTTTAATTGAGCTCACTAAAGTACTCGCTCCTGACGTTTTAGTGCAGTTGTCTTTTCCTTTTGAAACGATGCATGGTGCACAGAGTTTTTATGATAGCGCCTATGAACCGCTGCATAAAGCTATCCCCGATCTCGAATGTCGAGATACTATCGTCATGGCCGGTGAAAGTGAAAATGGTCACCATTGGGTGGGCTATTGCGGCTATTACACAGGCAGTTTTGAGAAAAGCTGGTTAGATATTCCTGCTACAGGTCATCAAGTTTCAATGCGTTTTCATGAGTTCTTTCGTATTGAAAATAACCTTGTTGTTGAAATTCAAGCTATTTGGGATATCCCTGAAGTGATGATGCAGGCTAACGCTTGGCCAATGGTCCCCAGTCTAGGTCGAGAGTGGCATGTACCGGCTCCGGCAACACAAGATGGCTTAAATATCGTTCCTGATAGCCAATTGGCAGCAAAAAGCGCAAAGCTTGTTTCTGATATGTGTATTTCACTTGGTAACTATGCTGAAGGTGGCGTTGAGGCAATGGAGCTAGATAAATATTGGCATCCAAAGGCTAGCTGGTATGGTCCTTCAGGAATAGGTACAGGCAGGGGAATAAAGGGCTTTCGTAACTGGCATCAAATTCCATTTCTAAACGGTATGCCTAATCGAGTAGGTGATGTTGATAAGGGCTATTTATTTAGTGATGGAAATTATGTCGGTTTTACCGCTTGGCCAGGCATGCAGATGACCATTAGCCATGGAGGTTGGTTAGGTATTGCACCTGCAAATCAACAAATCAGTATGCGAAGTTTAGACTTTTGGCGTTGTGAAAAGGGTTTAATTCGTGAGAACTGGGTTTTAGTTGATTTGCTCCATGTCTATCATCAATTGGGCGTTGATGTGTTGGGACGCATGCGGGAATTTAATAAAGCACGTTGCTAGGTTCTTGTGTTAGAAGCTGTTATAGGGAAGGCGCTAATTAAGCGCCTTGTTCTTGAAGGTTTACCCTAATTAATATTCGATCACTAACTTACTAGCATTGGTATAACTACTTCTCTACTTGTTTTATCGCGTCTTTGAATTTCTGCTGGAGTTGTTGTGCACCACTTAGCATGAACCCATGATCTGAGCCGAGCAAAAATAAGCTGACACCTAAAGAAATCCAGTGAGGTAGCTCACTTAAATCTCCAACAAACATACCGCAATTCTTACCGTGTTTGTTGGCAACATTAACAACTTTTTCTACCGCAGATAATACATCCGGGTGGCTAGCATTGGTATGTTCTAAGGCAACAGTTAAATCCATTCGGCCGATAAAAATACAGTCTATGCCTTCAACTTGGCATATCGCATCAATATCATCAACAGCTTCTAAGTCTTCAATTTGGGCGATAACACAAGTTTGATTTTTATTGTTCGCTAAATTTTCAGGAAGTTTTTTAGTAGTGTAGCCAGCAAATCTAGTCGAGCCTGCATATCCTCTTCCATCAGGGCCGTAAAAACACTTTTTTACTACGCGACGAGCATGGTCTGCATTTAAGATGTGCGGTAAGACAATACCATCAGCACCTAAATCTAGTGCATTTAAAATAGTGGCATTTTCTGTATCGGGTATACGTATTACCACGGGCATCTGTTGAGATTTTGCCGCTAATACGCAAGTGTCGAGATCAGAGCGATCAAACGGAGCATGCTCTGCATCTAGGCACAATACATCAAGGTTTGTATGCGCTAGCACTTCAGTAATGTGAAAATGTGGTGTTTTGATAAAAGTCCCAATTAAGGGCTTCTTTAGCGCTAAAGATTGTTTTAAAGACATAACAATATACCTGTTAATAATGTAACAGTAGTCATCAAAGAGAGTTTGATAAATACCAGTGTGTTAATAAGTTTGAGACCTTTTTCGCTTGTTCTAGTGGCGCAAAATGACCACACTGCTCAAGCAGCTCTAAGCGGCTATTAGGCACTGCATCATGCATCATTTGTTGATGCTCAACGGGGCAAATTTTATCTTGCTTACCGCCAATAATGAGTATGTCGCTTTTGAGTTGTTGCAATACAGATAGAGAATCGGGCCGATCTTCGATAGCCATTACTTGGGCAACAAAACAATCGGTACCTAGCGATTCGGCCATCTCCATTATTAATTTTTCGTGCGCGTTATCGGCTTTGAACAAATAATTAGGCAAAAATGTTTCCGATATTAGCTCGCTTAATTGTCCTGATTTTGCTTGTGCAATTTGTGTTATACGCGCTATTTTTCGCTCAGGAAGATCCCCATGACAATTGCTGTTCAGTAAAGCGAGTTTTGCGATAAGTTGTGGTTGTGATTTTGCTACTTCTAATGCAACTATACCGCCCATAGAGAAACCAATTATTGCGCAAGGTACATTATTAGTCGCTTTAATGACTTTATTGGCCATTTCGGTAAGTGATTTTTCAGTACTGAATTGCACAACAGTAATATCTTGGCAATATTGCTGTAGCTGATTTATTTGTTCGCTAAACATCGTACCGGTGCATAAGGTGCCAGGCAAAATTAAAATTGGTAGTTGAGTCATCGGTAATCGCTTCGTTTTTATTGTTAGCTAATGCCAGATCACTCAGTTTTATTGGGTAACCAGCGCTAACTATGGGCGTCTAACTGAATTGCCTTTAATTAAAGCACCAGTTAATACACGTGCTTCAGGGGGCGAGTCAGGATTTTCTATGTGTTCTAATAACATTTCAACAGCCGCTTTCACTAGTTTCTCCACTGGCTGTTTTATAGTAGTAATTTGATAACTTTGCCAAGCTGAAGAGGTAATACCATCGAAGCCAACAACAGATATATCATTAGGAATATGAATATCATGATTCTCACGGGCTTCATCAATAACGCCTATTGCCATGGTGTCATTACTACAAATAATGGCATCAGGGGCTGCGTTTTTCTGTAGCCATTTTGCAAGGCAGTCACGACCGGATTGATAAGAATAATCACCATAAAGAATAGAAACGTCTTTAACTGCAAATTGCTTTAATAATTTAATGGCAATTTCTCGACGTTCATTGGCAACATCAGAGTCTTTAGGTCCTGATAACACCAAGTAATTTTTCGGATTATTTTTTTCTAATTCGGTAATCAGTTGCTTAATACCTTGCTCATGATTACAACAAACAGTATTGGCCATAGCATCTGGCACATTACGGTTATATAAAACAACCGGAATTTCATGCTTCTCAAATTGAGCCAGCCGGTGGCTTTCAAAATGAGCAGCTAATGCAATGACTCCATCTACTTGGAAAGTCAGTATTTGTTCAAATAACTCATCTAGTCCTTCGACGTCATCTAGGGTAAACAATAAAACACGCTTGTTACGCGCCGCAAGTTGTTTACTCACTTGCGAAAGTACTTCCGGGTAATTAACGTTGGCGCGCGAAGAAACAATAACCGCAACCATGCCAGATTGCTTAGTGATTAGCATTCTGGCGATAGCGTTTGGTCGGTAACCCATTTCATTTGCAGTCGCCATTACCTTATCACGTGTTTTTTGTGAAACACTTAGACCTGGGCGAAAAACACGTGATACCGCTGATTGAGATACTCCAGCTTCACGCGCCACGTCATAAGAAGTTACTTTTTTATTTTTAGTCAATGTTTACCCTTTATATCTTCTCAAACGGATATCCGCTTGCTCCTTATGGCCGGCAAAGCCTTCAACTGCACAAAGTCTTGAGCAGTATTCGCCAACGAGAACAGATGCTTCTTCCGTAGCACTTTGGAAAGTGCAGGTTTTAATGAATTTACCCACCCATAGACCGCCAGTATAACGTGCTGCTTTACGAGTTGGAAGTGTGTGATTGGTGCCAATGCATTTATCGCCATAAGATACGTTAGTTTCAGGCCCTAAAAACAAAGCACCAAAGTTACGCATATTTTCTTTAAAATACGGTACATTTTGTGTCATTATTTGTACATGTTCAAATGCTAGATCGTTTGCTACTTCAACCATTTCTTCATAAGTATCACAAACAATTACTTCGCCGTAGACTCGCCATGCTGCTCCGGCAACTTCAGCCGTTGGTAAAATGGTTAACTGACGTTCAATTTCTTTAAGGGTATCGTTCGCTAACTTTTCGCTATTAGTTAATAAGATGGCAGGTGATGTTGGACCATGTTCTGCTTGACCAAGTAAATCGGCGGCACATAACTCGCCATCAACGCTTTCATCAGCAATAACAAGCGTTTCTGTTGGGCCAGCAAATAAATCGATGCCAACGCGACCAAATAATTGACGTTTAGCTTCGGCAACAAACGCATTACCAGGGCCAACAATCATATCTACTGGTGCGATTGTTTCAGTACCAATGGCCATCGCAGCGATAGCTTGAACGCCGCCAAAACAATAGATTTCGTCTGCGCCTGCTAAGTCCATTGCGACAACAATGGCAGGAGAAGGTGTTCCATTAAATGGAGGAGCTGCTGCAATAACACGCTTAACACCAGCGACTTTAGCGGTAACTACACTCATATGAGCTGATGCAACTAAAGGATATTTTCCACCGGGTACATAACAGCCAACACTTTCCATAGGAATGTGTTTGTGGCCTAAAGTAACGCCGGGAAGGGTTTCTACCTCAACATCTTTCATTGAGTCACGTTGAATTTGAGCAAAGTTTCTTACTTGAGTTTGTGCCCATTTTATATCTTCAATGACACTGTCTTCAACTTGTTCATAACATTTCGCAATGTCATCTTTACTTAATTTGAATGACTTCGGATTCCACTTGTCGAATTTTTCAGAATATTGGGATACAGCTTTATCACCATTACTCTCAATATCCTCAATAATAGTTTCTACGGTTGTTTTAACTTGCTGTAAAAATTCTTTTTTCTCACCTTCTTGTTTGCCTTTCTTTAAGTGGTTGATCATTTTGCAATCTCCTGTTTTTTTGATTTTAATCAAGTTTTATTTTGATTACTTACTTGAATATGACTAAATCTTACGTAATAATGACTTCGAATGCAAACATTAAATTAGAGATATTTTATGACAGGTTTTGATAACGAATTGTTTATTAATAGAACAATACTTATTGCTGGAGCAGGTAAAGGAATTGGTTTGGCTTGTGCGCAAATGGCTGCTGCCCATGGTGCAAATGTTATTGCTGTGGCGAGAACACAGGCAGATCTTGATGCACTAGCAGGGCAGTATCCTGACAACATTACTAGTTGGGTAATGGATGTTAGCAGTGAAACGTTTTTTGAAAGAGTTAAGTCATTACCTGTTTTACATGGTTTGGTGAATAACGCTGGTATTAATCGCGTAGGTCCTATGGAAGGTCAGCCTAGCGAAAATATAGATGCGGTTATCGATTTGAATGTTCGTACCTTGTATAAAATATCTCAAGCAGCAATAGCGCCGATGAAGCGAGCTGGTAGCGCCTCAATCGTTAATATGTCTTCTCAAATGGGGTTTGTTGGCTCACCCAACCGTACTTTGTATTGCATGAGTAAACATGCTGTTGAAGGGGTAACAAAAGCGATGGCCGTTGAGTTGGCTGAACATAATATTCGTGTAAATACCGTTGCACCTACGTTTGTATTAACACCGATGACAAAGCCAATGTTTGAAGATGAATCTTTTAAAAAGTTTGTTTACGACATGATCCCTCTTGGACGTTTAGGAAAAGTAGAAGATATAGCGAACAGTTGTACGTTTCTGCTCAGCGAGTTAGCGTCAATGATCACAGGTACAAGCATTAAAGTTGATGGCGGATGGACTGCTCATTAGTCGCAATATTAATAGGCAAAAAAATTTTAAATATAATACAGTAAAATGGTAAGGAAGAACGAAATGACACTTGAAAATAGATTGATTAGATATGCAGATTTAAAACCATGTACCAACGCATTTATTGATACGCGTAGTCCTGGGAGTGATACAAAAGAAAACTTTACCTTGATTGGCCCTGGGGTAGCGGAAAACCCAGACCAACATGTACACATCTCAATTCCTCACGGTTTTAATATTGGTGGTGCAAGGCAGCCAAGTGGTTGCTTAAACTCACAGCATAGTCATCTAACCGAAGAAGTTTTTGTTATACATAAAGGCACATGGGCATTCTTAAGTGGTGTTAACGCTGATGACGGTAAAATAATTCTAAAAGAAGGAGATATTATTTCTATCCCTGTAGATATTTTTAGAGGGTTTGAGAATGTTGGTGACGATATGGGTTACTTGCATGCTGTATTAGGTGGTGACGATCCGGGCAAGGTATTATGGGCGCCTCAGGTTTTTGACTTAGCAAAAGAGTATGGTTTAGTGTTGTTGGAAGATGGTAGCTTAGTTGACACAACGTTAGGTGACACAATACCTGAAGGTAAAAAGCCGATGTCAGTAACTTCTGCTCAGCAAATAGCTGAGCACAGAGTAGTAAATAGTGACGCTATGGAGTCAATTGTACAAAGAACAGAAACATTCGATTGGGCAAAAAATGACTGTTTAGCACAATTTGATGGCGTTGAAGAAGTCGCGTTGGTAGGTCCTGAAAACTCAGCGGAAGATTTACCTGCAGGTAAATTAAATTGGTCTCATAATTTTGTTGTTCGCGCATTGAAACTAAATGAAGGTGCGAAAGTTAATAGTCATTCTCGTTATGAAGAAGAAGTTATCTTTGTTCATCAAGGAGAAGTTAGTATTACTGTAGATGGCGAAAATATTGAGTTGGGTAAAGGTGATACTTTTACTACGCCAATGGAGTCAACCCGTAGTTTTGAAAATCAAGGTGATAGAGATTGTATTTTATATATTACTCGTCGTAGTGATCGGCCTCAGGCACCAAAGTTTATTTAGATAAAATTCAAAGATTAAGTGCAGTGCGACTCTAATTATCAATAGGCCGCACTGACACTTTATTTAGTTAATCTTGTTTAGTTTCTTTGTTATCCATCTTTTTTTTCTCTGGATCGTATTTTGCGAACCATCCCATAATATTATCGGTTTTAGCTATCAAGCGGCTAGGGCGTGAGGCGATATAATGTGGTGCACTTGGCACTCGAATAAGTGCAGTATCCACATCTAACATTTTAAGTGCAGTATAAAATTGCTCGGCTTCCCATGCCGGTGTTCGATAATCTTCTTCTCCCACCATCATCAACGTTGGCGTTTGTACCTTATCAACATAACGTATGGGCGAAAACTTTAGGAAGGCTTCAGGGTTAGACCAAGGTTCTTCACGGATCCAGTGACGTCTTACATACGGTGCAATATCGCCAATTAATGCCATTGTCATCCAGTTTATCACTGGTTTTATAGAGGCCGCAGCGGCGAATCGTTTAGTTTTGGTAACAATCCAAGCTGTTAAAAGTCCACCGCCAGAACCACCGGTTACAAATAAGCGCTTATCGTCTACATATTTTCGAGCAATCATTTCATCGACCACACTCATTAAATCGTGATAGTCATTTCCTGGATAAGCGCGGTCGATTTCCAGAGCAAAGTCTTCACCATAACCTGTTGAACCTCGTGGGTTAGACCAAACCGTTACATAACCTTCGGCAGCGTAACGCTGTATCTCACTCGCAAAGTAAGGGCCATACATCGCGTATGGGCCTCCATGTATCTCAAGTATCATCGGAAAGCTACCATCGGCTGTAAAATTGGGAGGGAAAGCCACCCAAGCTTCAATCTCTTTTCCATCATGACTTGATTTAACTTTGATCTCCTTAATCTTTGCCATTTCAAGATAAGGCAGTAAGTCATCGTTCAACTTGGTTAATATTCGTTGTTTTTTCCCTTTATAATCGGTCACCCCAACTTCGGCTGGTCGATCGGAAAAACCTGCCATGAATGCAATTTTAGCTTTTGAATGATTACTGATAGAAAAACTGCCATCCGCATAGGGTCTACCGATGGAACCACCGCCTATTCCTGTCATGATCTTGGACACTTTGCCGTTTAGGTCAACACGATACAAGCTAATAAACCCATAATCTTCAGACGAAAACACAAGTGATTTACTATTCGATTCCCATTTGATTTGGCCTATACTGCCTTTGAATTTAGTCGCTATTTCTCGTTGTTTAGTGCCATCGGCATTCATTATGTACAAATTGTTTTGTTGATAAGACAACACCTTGTCATCATAACCAATATAGGCGATGTATTTTCCATTGGGTGAAACCGTCGCTCCGCTATCAGGGCCATCTCGGCTAGTTAATGCTGTCATCGACAAGTCACTTAATTCAATGGCATATATCTCGCTTTCAATGAAATCTATGTCGCGATCTTCTGCGGTATTTCCCGTGACTAACACCGTATCATTATCCAACCAAGTTGATGTGTTCATATCCGCATCATCATAGGTTAACTGACGTGGAGAACCACCCCCAACAGGTAAAGTAAACACTTGATTTGTACCTTCAGGTAAATAACCTGCACTATCAAACCGAAAGGTGAGATCATCAAATACTTTCATTGCATCATTCCACTTTGCACCTTCAGGCTTAGCAACCGGTGTTGAAAAACGAGGTTTTTTACCTTTTACAAACATATTAAAGGCTATGTGCTTACCATCAGGAGACCAAGTGGCGCGTGACGGAGCGCTGATAAACTGGGCTAACCTAATACTTCGGTCTGATTGAAAATAAAAGAGTCTTAATTCAGGTTTACCTTTAGTTGCAGTTACAAAAAGTAAACTTTTTCCATCTGGGGACCACCTGGGTGAGTGAGAAGAAGCTCCTCCATCAATGAGCGGTAGATGCAAACCATCATCAATATTGATCAGCCAAATTTGACCATTGTCTTTGTCATTCATTCTGTCCATAGAATGACGTACATAAGCAATTTTTTTGCCATTGGGTGAAATTTGAGGATCGGTAGCATATTCCATATCAAACACCCGCATTGCAGTAAAACGCTTGGATGAGGTGTTTTTTTCAATAGCGAAGCTGTTAGTTATTACAAGAAGTGAGGATAAAACAATTAATATTATATGACTGTATCGCATTTTAAATACCCTAGTTATTATTATGTGGGCGCGTATTGCATTCCCTTATATTGAATCACTAAGAATAGATTAATTTCTAGCAAATAACCAAGACAGGATGTGAAATAAGTTAATGTTGGCCACCGATATAAAGCTATCGTCAGCAGATTAATAATATGGTGGCTAAGCGGGTAATTTATTGAGATTAGTTCGCCACAATAAAGAAGAGTGTTTTGTGGCAAAAGTGACAGTTATGTAGACAATTGAAGTTTTAGTGGGGTACATAATACCGGCTTAGAATATTTGCACATTAGCTTCCATTGAAAAAATAAAATGCAGGTATTGCCGTAACCCCTTTTTCAAGTATGTTTTGGTCGTAGTCCACCAATATTGTTGGAGTGGGCGCATATACGTCACCATACGATGGTCCTGATACAACTACTTTTTCGGAAAGCTCTTGCTGGATTTCTATGGGTAAACGACCTGTAAATATAATAGCTTCTGGATCCAACAAACTTTGTATTGATTTCAATGGAAATTTCATTGTTTCAACACAGGCTGTTATCCAAGACTTGATATTAGTATCTTTCTGATTGAAAGCAGAAACAATATTTTCATTAGTGACCGGTTCTTCCCAAACTTTATTTAGGTAGTTATAAAGAGATCCTTCAGTGGGCCGAGCAGAATTTAAATCGCTACTAAAAAGCGCTGCAATTTCGCCGGCATTGCCATAGGTTCCATTAACTAGTTGTCCCTCAAATACAAAACCACCGCCAATATCTAAAGTAAATAAAAGTAAGAAAAAACTATGAAGCTTAGCTCCTGCCTTAGATAACGAAAATCCTATTGATGCCGCACAGCCATCGTTTTCGACATAACATGGGCAATGATATTTATGGGCAAATGTTTCTTGCCAATCAATTTTTGACCAGCCTTGAGGATCCTGTTGAGAACATATTCGTCCTTCGATGTTGGTGAAAAAACCAGAAATTGATATGCCGATTCCTAATGTTTTTAGCGCCGACGGTATTTTAGAGTATGCTTCATTTAGCATTGCTGTTGCTGATTTTATCGCTAGCTCTGCAGTTAAAAAAGTACCTTCTTTGCTAAGGCGTATTAAGTTTTCACCGCTTAAGTCATCAACCAAAACAACAATTCTATCGTGCTCAAATACTATCCCAATACAAGCAAAAACACCGGAAATAATGCGTAAATAAATAGCGGGTTGACCACGTAATCCAGAAACCTTTGAGTCTTCGGATATAATATTTAAATCTATCAACTGTTTAGTCAACCGTGTCAGTGTTTGATTTGACAGTCCAGTCGCTTTAGCTATTTCTGCACGGGTAGCTTTATTATGTCTTTTTAGGTACTCAAGTACTTTTTTATGACTAATATGCAATTGACTTTCAATCTGTAAAACGGACTCTAACGTTGAATTACCCGGCACCATATTTCCTTACTTCAAACAGAGACTAGTTCTGCATCTAATTATCATGAGAAGCTAGTAAATTAAAGTCAATAATAGCACAAAACACAATTAAGAACCATCATGGTACTTAATTTGTATAATTTTGATGTTATTTCCAAAACAAAAAACAAATGATATTTTAAGTATAACTCAACGTGCTGTTATTATTAGTTTTAAATTATATGTTTTATCTGCTGTAATCTAGTTAAGTATCGTGACGGTATTTAATTGTTGACTTGCACTTGTTTGCTGCTATATTAAATACCGCAGTGAGAATTAATAAGCTTAAAACATTCTTAAAATAATAGAAACTTAAGGCGATAACATGAAAAGATTATTGACAAATCCGAACTCAAAGAAACTAAATAAAATTTCAGCAGCAGTACTTCTGGGTATTCTTAGTGGTATATCAACAGTGAGTTATGCTCAAGCAAGCACAGATGAAGCAAGTAACGATGAAAAAGACATTGAAACCATAACTGTTACGGGCATGCGTGGTAGCTTATTGAAATCATTAAACCAAAAACGATTTTCAAATAAAGTTTCTGACATTATAACAGCAGAAGATATTGGTAAATTTCCAGAAGCTAATATTGCTGAAGCGATGCAACGGATCCCTGGTGTTACGTTAAATCGTAATGATAGGGGCGAAGGTACCGCTATAAACTTACGTGGTTTAGGACCTGAGTTTGCATCAACAGAAGTCAATGGAATGGTCGCTGGTGGTAGTAATGGACAGAGAGGATTCTCATTCGAAATTTTTCCAGCGGAGTTATTCAGCACGGTAGAAATTTCAAAATCGATAACAGCGGATCAATTTGAAGGTGGTATTGCGGGTAGTGTTTCATTAAAAACACCTGACCCATTATCATTTGGTGAAACTGTATTTAATGTGTCATTACAGAGCACTTACAGTGAGAATGCAGAAAGTAACACACCAAAAGCGACACTAGTTTTTAATAAAACTTGGAATGATACGTTTGGTATCAATGCCTCTGTTGTTTATTCTGAGGTAGACCTTCAATCACAAGCTGTATTAGGGGATAGCCATTCTATACTGTCTAGCGTATGGAAGGGACCTGCTGTTGGTCAACCGGGCGGAGCAACACAAGAGCAATTGGATGCGCTTATTCCTCGTATCGAAAGTTTTGAACACATCACTGAATCACGTGAAACTCTTGGTATTAGTTTAGCTGCACAATGGCGCCCTTCAGATGATTTAGAAGTTTTGCTTAGAGTATTAAAGGGAACTCTGGAGGGAGATAGACGAAGAACGGTTTTAGATGCACCTTCAGAGAGTAATATTACTGCTATTAACAATGCTGTCGTCGAAAATGGTGTCATAACCCAAGCAACATTAACTGGTGTTCAACAACGAGTTGGCGCGCGTCAATCTTTAGATGACGAAGATGTAAGTCAATTGGTTCTTAGTGCTGATTGGACGATTTCTGAAACGTTAACTTTTTCTCCATACATTGGTTCTTTTAAGCGAGAAAAAACTGATAGCAATGATTTGTTCTCATTTAGACGTGGCTGGAGGAATGATAATACAGGTTTTGATAATCATGATGTTAGTTATATCATGCGTGATGATTACTTAGAGTGGTCAACTCCTGGCACCGATTACGCGAGTAACCCAGAAGAATTTGCCTTAAACGTTTTGATACGCCGTCCTATTGAGCGAGAAGATTCTAATGTAACCGCTAAATTAGATTTTCAGTATGATAACTTAGACATGTTGACCGTAGACTTTGGTGTACATTTATCAGGAGCTGAGCTATCTCAAAAGGCGAGTCGAGTAAATCTACAGGCTAGTCAATGTATTGGGGGAGCAGACAGAAGTAGCTGTGATAATAGTAATCCAAGCCCTACAGGTAGGTTAGTTAATAGGTTGACAGATCTACCAACTTTAGCTGATGTTTTTAACCCATTAGAAAACTTTAATGTGGACAGTGCTAGCTTTGCTCCTTCTACATTGATTGGTGGCGATCCAAGCAAGATAATCTCGACTTTTTATAACACTGACGGTAGCTCTGCTATTGATGGAACATATTTATTTGCGCGTCCTGAATTTGGCTTATCAAATACCTATAGAGTGGAAGAAGATACTGTTTCTTTGTATGCACAAGCCAATATCGAAGTCAGCGATGAGTTATTTATTAGTACGGGACTAAGATATGTTCAAACAGATCAAACAATTCACACTCAATCTAACGATACAGGTGGTCGAGCTGTTGAAGATTTTTCTCCAATAACTTTAAAAAGCGATTATAAAGAAGTGTTACCTAATATCAATATACGTTATGAGTTAACTGAAGATATCGTACTTCGTGGAGCTTACTTCAGAAGTTTAACTCGTCCTAATTTAGGACAGCTTGCAGGAGCTGAAGCTTTTAGTGGTGTTGATTCAGGTGGTGGTACTGGTTCACGTGGTAACCCAGACCTTATTCCGCTTACAGCAGATAACTACGATTTAGGTTTTGAGTGGTACTTTACAGAGGAAGCAATTGTATCTGTTAATCTTTTTTATAAAGATTTAGATGGCTTTATCGATTCAGCATCAACAACTGAAATTAGAGAATTCCCTAGACAAAGTGATGGTGTGATTGTTCAAGGACCCATTATTTTTACTCAACCAACAAATGGGGTAGCAGCCACCATTAATGGACTTGAATTAGCTTATCAATCACGCCTTGGTATTATTAGTGAGTCTTTAGAAGATTTTGGAGTATTAATTAACTACACCTCTATTTCTAGTGGTGCACAATATTCTAATGAAGGCGATGTACGAAACTCAGGTCTTCCTGGTTTGTCAGAAACTAGTTATAACTTTGCGTTACTTTATGATGTTACAGACTTTGATGCGCGTTTATCCTATACATGGAGAGACGAATACTTGTCTATATTTGCCGGTACTGCAGGTGTACCTGAATGGCAGGGTGAGTTCGGACAACTTGATTTTTCAGCTAACTACAATGTTACTGATAAATTACAACTTCAGCTGCAAGCTTGGAACCTTCTTGGCGAGCAACAAGTCACTAAGTCCGTTAATAATACCCCTTATGCTTTAAGACAAATCGATACACGCATTGGCTTTGGCTTACGTTATTCTTTTTAATCATATGAATTAATTTTGTAGGGACAGTGATTGTTCCTACAAAATCATTCTAAAAAATAGCCTTTGAAATCCATATAACATTGAACAGAAAGAAATTATGCTCATGCAAAATAAAATTTTTACTTCCTGTCTTTTTCTACTCGGCACATTGTTTTTAAGTGGGTGTGGTTCGTCGATACTAAATATTGGGCTTGCTCCGGTTACTCAAACGATACAAGAAAGTGAAATTGTTGAAGGTTTAACATATTTTAAAATAAATATTGAGGCGCAAAGTGGTTTTTATACTTTATCTAGTCCACCGCTATCACGTAGTGAGGCTGACAAAATTATCGTTCAATTAAAGGCAATAAAGGTTGGAATCACAAATAAGTTAACATCAGTTCAAGATAACAATGTTTTAACTCGAATAACAGTTTCTGAAACCGACCCTGATGGTTTCTCATTGGGAGAGTTAGTCCAATTCGGTCAATATGATTCGGTTATTCAGGCAAGAAATATACAAAAGCAGTTAGCCGAGTCAGGAATCAAACTGGCAGTGTTACATACCTCATTGCAAGCTAACCAAGGCGGCGTATTTGAAGTAAGTATTTTAAAACTGGAAAGCCAAGAATATCAAGGACAAGTTATTTCAGCACTCGGGCACAATCGTATTGTTAATACTGAAAAAACATCAAAAATTGCAGAAAATAATAATGCGGTCGCTGCGGTTAATGCCGGTTTTTTTGTCTTCGAACAAAAGTCTGGTGTAGTAGGTGAGCCTGCAGGAATAGCTGTTATTGACGGACAACTCGTTAGCGAAGCCGTAAACGGGCGGCCTGCGTTGTTGATAAAGAATAATCCAAGGTTATCTATTGACGTGCTAGAAAACGTAAGAACAACATTAACAATGGAGCTCAACCAAAGGCACTATCTATTAAATGGCATAAATAGAGAAGCTGGGAAAATATTCAATTGTGGTCAACAGGACGAACCACAATCTGTTAAAGCTGTTCATGATTACTTATGCGATAGCACAAACGAAATTATTGTTTATAACCATCTCTTTGGTGATTTATCTGTACTCCCTTTAATGAATGGGTTTAGTTTCTTCGTTAATGAGAATAACCGTGTCTATGGTATTGGAGAAACACTGAATAACAAAGTACCTAAGGGGCATTATTTTATTCGAGCAATTGGAAATAAAGCTTTATTACTTAAAGGATTAGTAAAAAATAATGCTCGGCTAACAATCAATTTTAAAGTGCAAAGTAGTGACGGCATATTAGATTTAGAAAAAGGTATGTATGTAGTTAATGGCGGGCCAACATTACTTATAGATGGTAAAGAAAATATTAACGTTAGGTCTAAAGAAGGGTGGGATATTAAAGAACCTTTATCAGGAAAAAGTGCTGTAGATGATAATGACAAAATTGACAATGTATATGATCATCTAAAAAGTAGAAAACAGTTTTATTACAATTGGATGGTACGGCGGCACCCTAGGACTGCTGTGGGTATTACTAAAAATGGAGATGCATACATCGTTGTTATTTATGGACGAGATCCTAAAAGGAGTGTTGGGGCCTCAGTAACAGAAATGGCCAAAATCATGAAAAGCTTGAATGTTGATAAGGCAATGAACTTAGATGGTGGAGGTTCAAGCATTATGATTATCGATGGCATTCAAACAGGAGTCCCTTCTGATGTTAAAGGGGAGCGTGCAGTGGGCGATGCAATATTGTTCTTGCCCTCAAAATAGAACAATAGACTATATTGGCAAAAAAACTAAAAATTTTATGCACAACTTAAGAAATAAGTACTTAATAGAACAGCAAAATTTAACGAGGTCAAAATGCCACAAAATGGTAAACAACAATTTTTTTTAGGTATTGATGGTGGGGGCACAAAATGCAAGGCCATTATTATGTCTCCAAATAATAAAATTGTAGGTACTGGATTTTCAGGACCAGGCAATCCAGTAAATGGTATTGAGCAGGCGATAAACTCAATTACTGAGTCGGCTACTTTGGCACTTAAAGATGCAGGTTTAGATAATGTGAAATTAGGCGACCTTGTTGCCGGTGCAGGTCTTGCTGGTGTGAATTTACCCTCATTGTTCAAACAAATGTCTGATTGGCATCATCCATTTAAAAGAATGTATTTAACAACCGATTTATTGATAGCTTGTTTAGGTGCGCATCAAGGTAAAGATGGTGCTGTGATCATCACAGGAACAGGTTCGTGTGGCTTCTCACATGTCCAAAAACAACAATTTATAGTTGGTGCTCACGGGTTTCCGCAAGGAGATAAAGGCAGTGGTGCATGGTTTGGGCTACAGACAGTAAAGCAAGTTCTACTTTCCCTTGATGGTATTATCGCCTCTTCAAGTATGAACGATGAGGTCCTTAAATGGTTGAATGTATCAGGTGCTGTCGAGCTAGTTGAAGTTACAGCGAGTAAAACTGCTGCATTTTATGCACAACTAGCAAGCATAGTTTTTACTGCTGCTGAAAGTGGTGATGAGATAGCGATGAAACTAGTTAAAGAAGGTGCCAAATATATCAGTGATGTCGCAAGACTACTAGGGCAAAAAAATCCACCACGCATTTCGATTATTGGTGGCTTAACTCCTTTGTTACTCCCTTGGCTAGATCAAGATATACAAGAGAGATTATCTAAGCCTTTAGCCCCTCCGGAAGTGGGAGCGGTATATTTTGCTAAACAACAATCGGCACTGCTGTCGCAAATTGGCTAATGAATTTAAAGTGATCAAATTAGTGACTAAATAACTTAAGAGGAATGTATGGAAATGTCCATGACGAGTGAAAATAAACACAGTAGTGTTTTACCTATGATGATAATAGGCATATTGTTTTTTATCTTTGGTTTTGTGACTTGGTTAAATGGTTCGTTAATTCCATTTTTGAAAGTTATTTGTGAACTTAATGAATTTCAGGCGTTATTCGTTACCTTTGCATTCTATATAGCCTACACTTTTATGGCGCTTCCTATGTCATATGTGTTGCATAAAACAGGCTATAAGAATGGTATGGCCCTAGGATTAGCTATTATGGCTGTTGGAGCTTTGTTACATATACCGGCAGCTTTAACTGCAAATTTTATGTTTTTTCTAGTAGGCCTATTTGTCTTGGCTACGGGGTTAACTATATTACAGACTGCGTCTAATCCTTATATCGTATACATTGGGCCGAAAGAAAGTGCTGCTATGCGCATTAGTATTATGGGGCTTATTAATAAAAGTGCTGGAGTGCTTGTACCCATCGTTTTTACGATCGTGATTTTATCTGGCATGGGGAATATTTCAGAAGAACATATAGCAAGTTTAGACCCCGTACAGCATAGTCAGCTATTGTCAGATTTATCTTTACGCTTAATTCAACCTTATATCATTATGGCTATTGCCTTAGTCCTACTAATTGCGTTGGTAAAGTTTTCAGCATTACCAGAGCTAGACTTTGATGATGATAAGGAATTAGCTAGCGACGAAAAAAAGAGTATTACTCAGTACCCTCAAATTATTTTAGGTGCACTCGCATTATTTGCGTATGTCGGTGTTGAAGTGATTGCGGGTGATACTATCGGTTTATATGGTTCATCACTCAATGTTGCTAATTTTGCAGGACTAACTTCTTATACTATGGTCTTTATGGTTATCGGTTATCTAATTGGCATTTTTGGTATTCCTCGCTATATTTCACAAGAAAAGGCGTTGATTGGCTCTGCTATCGCGGGGAGTTTTTGTATATTAGGTGTCATGTTTTCATCAACAGAGTCTACTTGGATTGCTGGTTATATTTGGGGTTGGTCAGGTATTCCAGTATTACCGAATACAATAACCTTTGTCGCGTTAATGGGGCTTGCTCACGCACTCGTTTGGCCGTCAATCTGGCCGCTTGCTTTGGAAGGACTTGGGAAATACACAGCTCAAGGCTCAGCTTTACTGATTATGGGTATATCAGGTGGCGCTATTTTACCGTTAATTTTTGGTAAGTTATCTCAAACATTAGGTGATACTCAATTTGCTTATATCGTTGGATTACCCTGTTATTTATTTATTCTTTTCTATGCTTTAGTCGGTCATAAAATGAAAACGTGGACCTTAAAATGAGGCCTTGCCTATCAACTTATATTTGTTATTTAGTTTACAGAAACAGCATCTTAGTACAGCAAGTTAAACCCATGCAGATTAATATATTGGATAATAAATGAAAAAATTTATATTAGCAGTTATCTCCTTCATGAGCATTGGTTCATGTAGTACTCATACATTAATAGCAGATAAAACACCCAGCAGTACACTGCCTAAAAATGTCATTATGGTTATAGGTGATGGTATGGGACCTGCCTACACGAGTGCTTATCGTTATTATCACGACAATCCGAGCACTAAAAAGGTTGAAGAAACTGTATTTGATCGTCATTTGCTTGGTTTAAGTAGCACTTACCCAGCCGCGGAGTCTGGTTATGTTACAGACTCCGCAGCAGGTGCTACCGCTTTAGCGTCAGGCGTTAAAAGCTATAATGGCGCCGTTGGTGTCGATGTTAATAAAAAGGTTGTTCAAACAGTTTTAGAGTTTGCCAAAACTCAAGGTAAAAAAACGGGTGTGGTAGTTACTAGCCGAATCAATCATGCCACACCAGCAAGTTATTTATCTCATAATGAGAGTAGGCAAAATTACAACGACATTGCCGATAGCTATTTTGATGAAAAAATTAATGGTCATTTTAAAATGGACGTTATATTTGGTGGCGGCTGGAAACATTTTTTAAGAGATGACCGAAACCTGGTGAATGAATTTAAACAATCAGGCTTTCAGTTTGTCGATAAGTATGAACAATTAGACACGATCGACCCTAACCAACCTGTGATAGGGTTGTTTGCTGATGTTGGTTTACCTTGGGCGCTAGATGATACCAGTCCATATCGCTTATCCGTCATGACTAAAGCAGCAACTCAGCATTTGGAAAATAAACAAGGTTTCTTCTTGTTAATTGAAGGAAGCCAAATTGATTGGGGTGGGCATAATAACGATATCGCCGCGGCAATGGGGGAAATGGATGATATGGCAAAAACACTAGAATACCTTGAAACATACGTAGCTAAAAATCCTGATACTTTAGTGGTAGTGACTGCTGATCATAGTACCGGAGGTTTCACAGTTGCCGCTAACGGAATTTACCAATGGGCTCCTGAACCTTTAAGAGCAATGAAACACTCTCCTAATACCATTGCCAACAGGTTAACTACTGAGAATATTACAGCTAAATCTACCAATATGTTGTTTAATTTTGATTTAACTGAGCAAGAATTGTCGTCTTTAATTGCAGTAAAACAGGGGGCGCAACATTCTGAACTGGAGAAAGAGGGCGCTGGTAATCCTTATAAAATTAAAAATGCTAGTAAAATCAATAAAGCTTTGTATAAAGCAGTAAAACATCTTATCGATCAGAGAACGAATACAGGCTGGACTTCCTCTGCTCATACAGCGATAGACGTCCCCGTATTTTCATTTGGAGCACATAGTCATGAATTTATTGGCCTAAACGATAATACGGATATTGCAAAAAAGATATTCACACTTTTAGGTAGAAAATAACATTAACGTTGAAAATAAAATTTGTAGTGAATTTTAGTACATTTATGTAACGCTTTAGTTAATTTTATCTTCAGCTACCAACAATGTTATTAGGTTGCTTTAAAGATATCGTTACTCAGGGGAAGATGACAAAGCTGACCGAACTTGCTGAAAAATGTGATGTTGCCACTTGATGTAAAAAAATTCATGTAGTTAAAAGAATCACACTGAACACTATTTTTTCCCTTTATAGGGTTCGGCGGAGGCTACACACCTCCTAGTGGTATTTTGGGGGAGGTAAAACTCCCCCTTTTTTTACTTTATATGAAGAGATAATTTAACCACCCCATTTATAGATAAGATTTCAATAGAGTTTTCCTGCTTTAATTGTTCAAAAAGCTTAGGTGGTAAATCATTGAGTGACTAATGTGAAGCGACTTCAGAAACCGTTTTCAGTAGGGGAGCAAGGAGAGACATGAATTCTTACCTCAATATAAGCTATTCGTTTCTATCTCATATTGGTGACGTTTGCACCCTAGGGTATTTAATCTAAAAATAACTTTATATCTCACCATGGGTCGGATAGACGACACCTGTTACCAGGTGTCGCCCTCCTAAGAACCGTACGTGCAACTTTCACTGCATACGGCTCAAGCCTCCACTAAGGCATCTAACGTTACCCACCAACCTTTTTCTGGTTGATTTTGCAATACACATCTGAAGCTTTAATACTTGCTTCTCGACGGCTTTCCAGTTGATGGATTGCCACTGAGTGCAGTAAGAAGAGGCACTAACTTCATTCGAAGTCATCATTTGCGTTTCTTCTTGAATAAAGTT